>SMVB01441420.1_pt1 | contig 56042 bp, 49 predicted proteins | sample 2456461 | NCBI WGS metagenome assembly SMVB01 (sample SAMN11095934, study PRJNA526329) | marine sediment metagenome | biome: Marine sediment; feature: Surficial sediment; material: Deep marine sediment; isolation source: Hadal surficial sediment | place: Pacific Ocean | collected 2014-05 | depth...
GACCTCGAGTCGCTCCACGGCCCGGAGTTCGACGCGCTGGTCGAACGTGCTCGGAAGAACGCCGCCAAGCAGCGGGCAGATTAGCATCACGAACGCTGGTGCCTCGAGGCGGATTTGAACCACCGACGCAGGGATTTTCAGTCCCTCGCTCTACCAACTGAGCTACCGAGGCCCGTCCAGCAAAAGAGCCGGAATAGTTGCACAGGCCGCCGCGAAGCGTCAACCCGCCGGGGCTTCGGGAGCGCGTCCCCGACGCGGTGCGGGTGATGCGGCGGGTTTGGCTTTTTCCTCGGTCTTCACCGGGGTTTCGTCCACCGCCGCGACGGCTTCACCGGCGCCGTTTTCGCCGGGTTTGAACAGTTCGAGGGCGACGCGGATCTTGTGCTCGATCTCCTCGGCGAGATCGGTGTTGTCGCGCAGGAACAGGCGCGTGTTCTCGCGCCCCTGACCCAGTCGGATGTCGCCGTAGGAGTACCAGGAGCCGGTCTTGTCGATGATTTTCTGTGCGACACCCAGTTCGATCAGATCGCCTTCGTGCGAGATCCCCTCGCCGAAGAGGATGTCGAACTCGGCGACGCGGAACGGGGGCGCGACCTTGTTCTTCACGACGCGCAACTTCGTGCGGTTGCCGATCGTTTCATCCCCGATCTTGATTGCACCGATTCGACGGATGTCGAGTCGCATGGTGGTATAGAACTTGAGCGCCCGGCCGCCGGTGGTAGTTTCGGGGCTACCGAACATGACGCCGATTTTTTCGCGGATCTGGTTGATGAAGATGAGGGACGTGTTGCTCTTGGAAACGACGGCGGTCAGCTTGCGCATCGCTTGCGACATCAACCGCGCATGCAGGCCGACGTGGTGGTCGCCCATTTCGCCGTCGAGTTCGGCCTGGGGGACCAGCGCTGCGACGGAGTCGACGACGACCACGTCCATCGCACCCGAGCGGATCAGGATCTCGGTGATCTCGAGCGCCTGTTCGCCGGAATCGGGCTGGGACACCATCAAGTTGTCCACGTCCACGCCGAGCTTTCGAGCGTATTCAGGGTCGAGGGCGTGCTCGGCATCGACGAACGCCGCGGCACCCCCGCTTTTTTGAGCTTCCGCGACGACGTGCAGCGCCAGGGTTGTTTTCCCCGAGGCTTCGGGGCCGTAGATCTCGATCACGCGGCCGCGCGGGATACCACCGACGCCGAGGGCGTAATCCACCGACAGCGAGGAGGTGGGGATGACGGCCATGCCCCGGGGGCGATCCCCGAGTCTCATGATCGCGCCCTTGCCGAACTGTCGTTCGATCTGCGAGATCGCGAGGTCGACCGCCTTGTTTTTGTCGTCCCGCTTGCCGTTCGTCCCGGTCCTGTCTGTCGCCATGAAAATTCTCCTGAGAAGGCCTCGTGGGAGCCTCGGTCAACCAAGGCGCAGGTTAGGCGAAAGTTGACGAAAAGTCAACGGAAAACAAAGCTATTTCGAAGTGGTTGACTTGGCTTTCCCGGCTCGCCTATATTCTGCCACTCGGAGTTGTTTGTTTGAGTTTCGGGCCCATTTTGGCGATGAAGTTGGGGGTCGCGTGCGTGTAATCAATTGCTGTTCGCTAGTTCGGCGACGCGGAGCGCTCGTCCTGGCCTGCATTCTTGCCGGATCGCTGTTCAGCGCCTGCGCGAGCCTGCGTGGTGCGCCGGAGCAACAACCGGTGGCTGCGGTCGAGAGTGAGTCGGCCCGCCCGGTCGTCGAGACCGTGGTTCTCGAGGAAGATTTCCACGCGCCCGAATTGCCCAACGATTTCGAGGACGCATTCTGGGCCGGTCTCGTCGCGGACGACGCCGAGCAGGATCTGGCCCCCGGCGAGGTCGTTTCGCCGGCGCCGCACGATCATCTCGCCGAGATCAAGCCGCAGCTGAGCCACGAAGTGCTGGAACAAGAACGCATCAAGTACGCGCAATCGCAACCCGCGTTCGACTACCCGATGACCACCAACAACAAGGTCATGGGCTGGGTCGACTACTACGCCAACCGCAACCCCGAGGGCTTCGAAAAAGGGCTCGAGCGCTCGGGACGCTACTTGCCGATGCTGCGCCAGATCTTTGCCGAGGCGGGCATCCCGCAGGACCTCGTCTACCTGGCTCATGTCGAGAGCGCCTACAAGACGACCGCGTACTCGCGGGCCCGCGCCAAGGGTATCTTCCAGTTCATCGCAGCGACCGGCCGGCGCTACGGGCTGCGCATCGACTACTGGGTCGACGAGCGTTCGGACCCGGAAAAATCGGCCCGCGCCAGCGCGGCCTACCTGAAAGATCTGCACGAGGAATTCGGTGACTGGTACCTGGCGCTGGCCGGCTACAACGCGGGCGAGGGCCGCGTCCGGCGCGCCGTTCGCCGCACCGGCTCCCATGATTTCTGGGAAATCTCCAAGACCTCGCGGCACCTGCGCCGCGAAACGCGCAACTACGTCCCGGCGATCCTGGCTGCGACGATGATCTCCAAGGACCCGGCGAAGTACGGGTTCGACGTCGCCTACGACGAGCGGATCGAGTACGAATCGATCCGTGTCGAGGGGGCCGCCGACCTGCGCGTGCTCGCGAAGTGCGCGGGTACCGACTTTGAAACGATGCGCCTGCTCAACCCGGCGCTGCGGCGCTACCAGACGCCGCCGGGTGCGACGACCGATGTCCGCGTTCCCGTCGGGGCCGCCGAACGCACGTTGATCGCACTGGCCGACACGCCGCAGAACAAACGCGTGCTCTACGCGCGCCACCGCGTGAGAAGCGGTGAGACACTTTCCACGTTGGCCCGCCGATACGGCGTCAGCGTTCGCGCCATCCAAGACACCAACCGCATGGGTCGTTCCACGATGATTCGCGTCGGTCGCACGTTGGTGATCCCGACCGTGGCGACGCGGGATTATCCCGGGGCGAGCCCCGTGGGCGCCGTCGACGTGATCGACGGTACGGTCGTGGTGTACCGCGTACGCCGCGGCGACACGTTGTCGCGCATCGGGCGTCGGTACGCCACGAATGCCAGGGCGATCGCCGCAGCCAGTGGCATCCGTCTGCACTCGACGTTGTCGATCGGCCAGCGACTCAAGGTCGTTCCGGGCGTTCGCTCGTCGAACGAGGCGGCTCGCATCGCGCGCGGCGGCGGCCGTAGCGCGCGGTCCGGCTCGACAACGTATGTCGTGCGTCGTGGCGATTCGCTGTGGAAGATCGCGCAGCGCTCCCGTACGACGGTCGCCCGGCTGTGCTCGCTCAACGGGATCTCGGCCAAGGCGGTGTTGCGTCCCGGCACCCGACTGCGGATTCGTTGATCGCCTGCTCCTGATACCGATACCCGGTCCTGCGTCTCCTCTCGCGAGGCTGCCATGCTCGGTCGAACGACCGGTGCCGTTATTTTGGGTGTCGACGCCCATCTGGTCGAGGTCGAGGTCGACCTGGCCGGTGGGTTGCCGACGATCGCCGCCGTCGGCCTGCCCGACTCCACCGTGCGCGAGGGAATCGACCGCGTCCGCGCTGCGCTCCGTCACGCGGGTTTCTCGCTGCCCAATCGTCGCATCGTCGTCAACCTCGCCCCGGCCAGCCTGCGCAAGCAGGGCACGAGCCTTGATTTGCCGATCGCGCTCGCGGTGCTCCTCGCCGATGACCATCTGAGTGGGCTACCCGTGGGGGAGATGCTTTGTGTCGGTGAACTGGGGCTCGACGGAGCGCTGCGCCCGGTGCGTGGCGTGTTGTCGATGACGCTCGAAGCCCGGCGGATGGGCAAGCGCAAGGTCATCGTGCCCTTTGCGAACCGCGACGAGGCTGGTCTGGTCGAGGGCATCGACGTGCTGCCGCTGCGGTGCCTGAAGGAGGTGGCGGACTACGCGGAGGGGAGCGAAGTCGAACCCTACCGTCTGGATGTACGGGCGTGCCTCGCCGCGGCCGCCCGACAGGAACACAGCGATGACCTGTCCGAGGTCCGGGGGCAGGCGGCCGCCCGTCGCGCGCTCGAGATCGCCGCCGCCGGCGGGCATCATCTCTTGCTTTGCGGCCCGCCCGGCTCGGGTAAGACGATGCTGGCCCGTCGCTTGCGGGGAATCTTGCCTCCACTGGAGTTGGAAGAGGCCTTGGCGGTGACCAAGGTCTGGAGCGCATGCGGCCTGGTCGAGGGAATCCTGACCCGCCGCCCATTTCGCGCACCCCACCACGGGGTCAGCTTTGCCGCCATGACCGGCGGAGGGAGGATCCCGCGCCCGGGGGAGATCTCGCTTGCGACCCACGGCGTGCTGTACCTCGACGAACTCACCGAGTTCCGGCGCGACGCGCTGGAGGCGTTGCGCCAACCGCTCGAGGAAGGCTCGATCACCGTGGTGCGTGCCTACGGCAGCGCAACGTTCCCGGCGGAGTTCTCGCTGGTCGCTTCGATGAACCCGTGCCCGTGCGGGCATCATGGTGATCGGTCGGGACGTTGCGGTTGTTCGCCGCGCCAGGTCCAGCGCTACCTGTCCCGGCTCTCGGGCCCGCTGCTGGACCGGTTCGATCTTGTCGTGGAGCTTCCGCCGGTCGATTTGTCCCGGCTCGCGAACCGCACGCGGGGTGAATCCTCGAGAGCCGTCATGCGCCGCGTCGTCGCTGCGCGCCGTCGCCAGCACGAGCGCTTCGGCCGTGCGCGATGCAACGCGCGGATGAGCGCGCAGGAAATGGAGCGCCACGCTGACCCCGGGAAGCAGGGGCGCGCCGTGCTGCTCGCCGCGGCGGAGCGGCTAGGTCTGTCGGCGCGCGGGTTCGACCGCGTCCGTCGGGTCGCACGTACGATCGCCGATCTGGCCGGAGCGAGCCGGATCACGCCGGCGCACGTTGCCGAGGCGCTGCAGTATCGCAAGCAGGATTTGTTCGAACCCTCGTAACCGCGTCTAGTAACCCGTCATCGGCGGCGGCGCCCCGGTGCCGACCGAGACCGAACCCTTCATGTTGAGCGGGGCCCCTTCGTGGGTGTCGCACGAATACTCGAACGTGATGTTGTTGTTGCTCTGGGTGAACGTGCGGTCGTAAGTGTCGCCGGCTTGTAGAAAAATAAATCCGCTGTCGAACGCCCCGCTCAGGGCGGTCACCGTGTGGGTCGTATTCGTCCCGACCAGCACCCAGCGGACCGTGTCCCCGGCATTGATCTGAATCGATTTCGGATCGTAGGAAAAATCGAGGATCTCCACCGTGACCATTTTCGGCGTGACCGTCATCCCGCTGCTCGAACTGCTCCCGCATCCGATCAAACTCAGAAGAGCCGCTGCCAGGACGATTGTTGGAATTGGTTTCATGGTTCCCTCCTCGCGTCGTGGACCGTTTGTTCATAATAACCGGTCGCCTCCATAAACACATCTGGAGTCGGCGGCATTGCGAACGAGCGTTCATTCGGGGACAGTTTCGCCGCTGCTTGCGATGTGTTCCCCCGGCGCCGCGCCGGGGCGCGCGCCCAAGAAAAGCCGGAACCACCGTGCTGCACCGAAATCGCCCGTTTTGGGGCATCGCGCACGGGGACCGGTCCGACCGCGTTGACGGGAATAACACCCCCCGGTATGCTCTTTTTTTCTGGTTTTTGCAATTCGGGCGGTTCGCTGCGATAAACATGGCGTCACGTACTTCGCTCAAATTGGTGCTCTCCAGTGAGGTCCGGTTGATCGATCTCATCCATATGGCTGCGGAAAAGGTGGCGCAAGTGGCGGGCTTCGACGCGGACGAATCATTGAACCTCGGTCTTGCCGTACGCGAGGCTGCGATCAACGCGATCATCCATGGCAACGGTTCGGACCCCAACCTCGAAGTGCACGTGACGCTGACCGCGAGCGACGAGGGGTTCTCGGCGCACATCGCCGACGAAGGCGAGGGTTTCGATCCCGACGCGGCACCCGATCCGACCAAGGGAGACAACCTGCTGGCGACTTCGGGCCGTGGCTTGTTGTTGATGCGCTCTTTCGTCGACGATATCGTCTACTCTCGCCGCGCACCCCGCGGGATGGAAGTCATACTAAGAAAACGAAGAACGACGAGCTAGATGATTTGAAGACCGCCCCGGGCGCGGTCTCTGGAGGAAACAAAATGAAAGTGGGCGTTCGAAATATCGGACATGTGGCAGTCGTCGATCTGGCGGGCAAGATCACCATCGGCGAGGGCGACGTGGTTCTGCGTGAGAAGGTCAACGAATTGTTTGACGCCGGGCAGCAACACGTGTTGCTGAACCTGGAAAAGGTCTCCTACATGGACTCGGCGGGGATCGGCGAGTTGGTCGCGTGTTACAAACGCGCGAAGGAGAAGGGCGGCCACGTCAAGCTCCTGAATCCTTCGGGGAAGGTGTACGACCTGCTCCAACTGACCAAGCTGGAGGAAGTGTTCGAAACCTTCAAGGACGAGAAGGAAGCGCTCGTTTCCTTCTGACCGCTCCGTTTTCGGATCGTACGGGTCGGGCGCCGCGCGAGGGCGTCCGTCCGTTCATCGATCCTTCGTGCCGCGGAGCTGCCGCTTCCAGGCGACCAATCGGTTGAGTGCCTGAAGCGGCGTCACCTCGTCCGTATCGGCCCCACGAATTTCCGACAGCACTTCCGCGATCACCGGGTCCTGCGCGCGAGGCTTCGGTTCTTCGGGATCGAACATCCCGAACAGCGTGGGCTGTGCGCCCGCGCCCTTGTTCGCGTGCGCGCGGCGCGGCAGACCGTCCCGGCCGTACTCACCGCGCTCCAGGTTGGCAAGAATTTCCGCCGCTCGTCGCACGACTCCCGGCGGAACGCCTGCGAGACGGGCCACATGGATGCCGTAGGACCGATCGGAGGGACCCGCATCGACGCGGTGCAGGAACACAACGTCGTTGCCGCGTTCGCGCACGGCCATGTGCAGGTTCATCACGCTGTCCAACTCGACGGCGAGTTCGGTGAGTTCGTGATAGTGCGTCGCGAACAACGTCCGCGGGACGCCCGCCTCGACCGCGTGGAGGTGCTCTACCACGGCCCACGCGATCGACAACCCGTCGAAGGTCGACGTCCCGCGCCCGATCTCGTCCAGCAACACCAAACTCCGTCGCGTCGCGTGGTGCAAGATGTTTGCGGTCTCGGTCATTTCCACCATGAACGTGCTCTGGCCCTCGGAAAGGCTGTCCGACGCTCCGACGCGGCAGAAGATCCGGTCGACGATGCCGATGTCCGCCTCCTCGGCAGGGACGAACGAGCCCGTTTGCGCCAGCAACGTGATCACGGCGACCTGGCGTAGGTACGTCGACTTGCCGCCCATGTTGGGACCGGTCAGGATCCCGATCGAGCGGTGGTCTCCGCCGAGAAGCGTGTCGTTGGGTACGAAGTGTTGCCCCGCAAGGCTCTGCTCGACGACCGGATGGCGACCACCGCGGATGACCAGACCGTTCGTGTCGCGTACCCGTGGACGCTGGTAGTCCTCGGACACCGCTATGTCGGCCAGGCCGGCAAGGACGTCCAGTAGCGCGGTGGCTCGTGCGACGGCGCGCAGCCGTTGGGCCTGCGCGGCGGTTTCCTCGCGAAGTGCGGCAAACAAGGTCAGCTCGAGCGATTCGATCCGCTCCTGCGCGTTGAGCACCTTGGCTTCGTGCTCCTTCAGCTCGGGAGTGATGAAGCGTTCGCCGTTGGCGATCGTCTGTTTGCGGTGGTAGTGCTCGGGAACGAGATGCAGGTTCGTCTTGGAGACTTCGATGTAGTACCCGAACACCTTGTTGAAACGCACCTTCAGGGAGGCGATCTTGGTGCGTTCCCGCTCGGTCGATTCCAACGCAGAAATAAACGATCGGCCGTCTGTGCGGATGCTGCGCAACTCGTCGAGTTCGGCGTTGAACCCGTCGCGGATCGCACCGCCCTCGCGCAGCGTGACCGGGGGGTCGTCGGCTAGCGCCGTGGCGAGACGCTGGCGCACGTCGTCGCACAGGTCGAGGCCGTCGAGGGTGTCGCGGATGAGTTCGGCGCGTGAAGAGGCCAGCGTCTCGACGAGTTCGGGCAGCCGCCCCAATGAATGCCGCAGCGCGACCAGGTCGCGGGGGTTGGCGCTTCCGGACACGGTCTTGGTCAGCAAACGTTCGATGTCAAAGACGCCTTTGAGGCACTCGCGCACATCCTCTCGCAACACGGGGGCGGCGACCATCTCGGCGATTGCATCTTGGCGTGCGCCGATACGGTCGAGGTTGAGCAGGGGCGCGAGGAGGAACCGCCGCAGGAGCCGGGCACCGGCGGGCGTTACCGTGCGATCGATCGCGTGGAGCAGGCTGCCGCGGCGATCGCCCGTCCGTATCGAGCGTTCGAGTTCGAGGTTGCGTCGGGTCGTTTCGTCCAGCATCAACGCGTCCGACGGATCGTGAAGCAGAAGTTCGTGGATGTGCGCGAGCGAACACTTCTGAGTGTCCTGCGCGTATTGCAGCAGGCCACCCGCCGCGGCGATCGCGGCCGGGCGGCCACGGAAGCCGTAACCGTCGAGCGAGTCGACGTTAAACTGGCGTTTGAGTTGGTCGTGGCCGTGGTCGCGGTTGAACATGTAATCGTCGACCGGGGTCAACATTGCGGTTTCACGGAGCGACGGTCCGCCCCGGTCGTTCCACGCAAAACCGGCGGCATGGACGATCTCGCGCGGTGCAAACGCGCGCACGCGCTCCGTCAGACGGTTCCAACCCGTTTCCGTCGGCTCGTGGCAGTCCCACGCGAGGAACTCGCCCGTGGAGAGATCGAGGAACGCCGCGCCGAGGCGTCCGGCGCTCTCCGCGACCGAGGCGATCCATGCGTTCGCGGTCGCGTCGAGTTGGTCCGGGTCGGTCACCGTCCCCGGCGTCACGACGCGCACGACCTCGCGGCGTACGAGGCCCGTGGCCTGCTTGGGGTCCTCGACCTGGTCGCAGATCGCGACGCGTTGTTCGGCGCGCACCAATCGCGCGGTGTACGGCTCCAACTGGTGGTACGGGAACCCGCACATCGGGACGACGTTGTCCGTGCCTTTGCCGCGCGCGGTCAAGGTCAACTCCAGCAGGCCGCTGGCACGCTGGGCGTCCTCGTAGAACATCTCGTAAAAATCACCCATGCGGAAGAGCAGGATGGCATCCGGGTTGTCCCGCTTGAGTGCCTTGTACTGCCGCAGCATGGGGGTTAGCGCCGCACCCATGGTCGGTGCAGAGTATAACAGCCTGCACGCTTGACGCTCGGGGCGCGACGGGATACAACTCGGTCATGGAAGCTGATTCACTGGGTCCGGAACTGACCGACCAGGATCGTGTGCTCTTGGTTTTCGGTTACCTCGGGCCGCTGGCGTTGGTTTCGCTGATTGCGAGTCGTCGCGAACTGGTCAAGTGGCACGCGAAGCAGGGCTTGCTGCTTGCCGCCGCCATGATCGCCGTCCACCTGCTGTTCAAACCGATCCATTCTCTGATGAGCCAGTTCATCACCCCGATGCGCGACCTGTTCTGGGCCGCGAACGGGTTGATCCTGCTCGGGGCGCTGATCGGTGCGCTGGTCTGCATCGTTCGCGGGCTGGAGGGTGAGCGGTTCAAACTTCCCGGGATCGGTTACCTGGCCGACTGGCTTTAAAAACCTGGATCGTCAGTTTTTTCGCGCCGGCCTTTCGGCCTCTTCGCCTTGAGTGGCGGTGTGAGTTTCCATTCACGGGCGTGGAAGATCAGCGGGGCGTAGCCCCCGAAAAAGGCGGCCTCGCGTAGGTTGATCCCGCGCCGCATGGTCTCGACCGCCGCCCCGACGAACAGCGGGCGGGCCCCCACGATCCGGGTATCGAACGCTTGTCTCTGCTCCCGGGTCAGCGCATCGATGGCCTCGGCCTCGGCCTTGACGTCGCGGACGACCTGGGCCTGTTGGCGGAGCATCTGTTCGAGTTCCTCGCGGCTCATTTCGTCCCAACCCCGTTCGCCGTCGGGCGAAATCGGGATGTCGCTGGTCGCGCGGCACAAATCGGCCAGCGCGGAGCCGTAGCGGTAGCGATCCGCATTGCCCGGGTTCAGCCGAACGGCCCGCTGCCACGCTTTCGTGGCCGAACCGTAATCGCCGATGATCAAGCTGGCCAACCCGAGTTTGTCGAAGTCGTCCAGCGTCGCGTTCCCGCTCGCACCGATGCGACCGAACTGCTTGGCGGCGATCTCGAAGCGCTCCTCGTCCATCGCTCGGCCGGCCAGCCAACGCGCGCCCCACTCCAAGTAGGGTCGGAAGGTGGTATCGCCGGAGGCTTCGAAACCGTCGACAGCCTTCTCGAGCCACGGTGCGGCCTCGCGGTCCCTGTCCTGGTCGTCATACAATTTGCCCAGGCGGAACTGTTCGACCGCCGTCGTCGGTGCTTCGATGTCGCCCGATTCGAGTCGCCCGGTGATCTCGGCGGCGATACGCGGTACCTGCGCATTGAGCCCCAGGTTGGCGTAGGTGTTCGACAGGTAGAAGGCGACCTCGAACCCTTGCGCCTCGACGATTTCTTTTTCGAGCAGGGCTCGTGCCTGGGTAAGCGTCTGTTGCTGCGCAGGGTCATCGGTCGCTCGCTGGCAGAAATACAAGCGGTAGCGAGTGATACCGTCGGCGTTGCCCGCGGCGACCACCTGCTCCAGCAGCAGCTTCGACTCGGCGTAGCGTCCCGCGTCGTAGAGCCGGATCGCGTCGTCCAGCGGTCCCTCGGCGCCTGCGGTGGGAAGCCAAACGGCCGCGACGACCCACACCAGGGCCGCCGGGTTGCGGAATATCGACCTAACGGAGATCATGATCGCCTCGATATGCTCAAAGTCCTTAGCCTAGCACCCATCATTCTGCTGTGGCTTGCCGCGGCCACGCCCGTATCCGAACCAGCCGACGAGTTGCTGGCCGGATTTCAGCGTTGGCTCGACGGGACGCGCGACCTGAGCGGCCGGTTCGAGCAGGAATTGTTATCCGGAGCGATGGGCACGGGGATCGAGGAAAGCGGTCGCTGGTTCGTCCGTCGGCCGGGCCAACTGCGCTTCGACTACCGTCGTCCCGAAACCAAGGTCGCGGTGGTGAACGGCACGAAAACGCTGATCTGGATCGAGGCCGACGCCTACGCTGAGCGCGGCACGCTGGACAGGCAGAACAATTTGCTCGTGGCCCTGCTGATCGGCGATCGCCCGTTGCGCGAACTGTTCGTGCCGCGGATCGACGCCGAGCCGGTTCGTCGCGGTCGGGTGCGCCTGCGACTCGTGCCGATCCTCGAGGAAGAGGCGTTCACCGAGTTGATCCTGACCGTCCCCGAGAACGGCGCCGGTCTCGATGCGGTGGAAGTGCTGGACGCCGCCGGGAACCGGATGCTCTACCGCTTCCCAGGGCTGCGCCGGAACACGGGCGTTTCGGCCGATCTCTTCGACTTCACACCGCCCGAAAACTGAACCCTGGAAACGAGATCGGGGGCCCGCCGCCGCCCGCTGCGCCCGTGTTGATGCGGGCGCGGGCGCGGTGATAGAGTCCGGGGTCCGTGTGGGCGCGAATCCCCGCGAACGCGGGCCCGGCGAGGTACAGCTTGAGCGAGTCGATCGGATCGATACGGGTGCAGGCGGCCGGCAGCGTAGTCCCGACTACCGAGAAGATTGCGGGACTGATCGTCGACGACCTCGCGCGCGTCGAGGGAATGTTTCGTGAGAACCTGGCATCCCCGGTCAAGATCGTCGAGGAGATCGGTGGTTTCGTCGGCGCCAGCGGGGGGAAGCGCATCCGTCCGACCTTGCACCTTTTGACGGCCCAGTTGTGCGGTTACCGCGGATCCCATCACATCCTATTGGCCACGGTGTTGGAGTTCATCCACACCGCGACCTTGATCCACGACGACATCATCGACGGAGCGAGGACGCGGCGCGGCCGGACCTCGGCCAACCGCCGCTGGGGCAATTCCACCACCGTCCTGTTCGGGGACTACCTGTTTGCCAAGGCCATGGAAATGGCGCTCGGCGTTGGCCGGCTGGAGGTCATGGAACGGCTCGCCGACGTGACGCTGCGCATGACCGAGGGCGAGATGCTTCAGACGCGTTACGTCGGGCGCCTGGACCTGTCCGAGGCAGAGTACCTCGATCTGGTCGAGCGCAAGACGGCCGCGTTATTCGGCTGTTGCTGCGAACTGGCCGGTCTGGTCTCCGGCGTGGACGAAACCCGACTGGCGGCGCTCAAGAACTACGGCACCGACCTGGGGATGGCCTTCCAGTTGGTCGACGACCTGCTCGATTTCACCGGCGACGCTGTGACGATGGGGAAACCCGCCGCGAGCGATCTCCGCGAGGGCAAGGCCACGCTCGCAGTGCTTGACCTGATGAGCTCGGGTTCGGTGGAGGCCACCGACCTGGCACGATCCGTGATCGAGCACGGTGACGCGGGCGTGATCGCCCGGCTCACCGACTTGTTGCATGAGCACGGAGCGATCGAACGCAGCAGGCGCCGTGCGCGCCGGTTCGTCGAGAACGCCGTCCGGCAGCTCGACGATTTCGACCCGGGTCCGGCCTACGAGGCGCTCGTCGGCATGCCCGAGCTGTTACTGAGCCGCGATCGCTAGCGGCCGACCGGCGCAGCGCCGGGGTCGATGAACGGTGGCCCCAAGATCTGGCGTCTACGGGGTCGGGATGGTGTAGATCTAGGGGGCGTCATGGTTTGCATCGGTTCGAAATGGTATGATCACGGCGTTTTTCGCCCGTTGCGAATCCGGCTGCGTGCTACATCGGCCGGGGCGCGATGCATGCGCCGAGGAGCTGACCTCCACCCATGAGACTGGCAAGCCTGCAAATCTCCGGTTTCAAATCGTTCGGCGATCGAACCGAAATCACGTTTCCGGCCGGAATTACCGCCATCGTCGGCCCCAACGGGTGTGGAAAATCGAACATCGGCGATGCGTTGAACTGGGTGCTCGGCGAGCAGAGCCCCAAGATGCTGCGCGGCAAGCAGATGGTCGACGTGATCTTCAACGGGAGCGAACGCCGCAAACCGTTGGGGATGGCCGAGGTGACGCTCCGTTTCGAAGAGGCGGAGGGGCTGGAGGGTGCCGAGCAGGGCCGCATCGCGATCACTCGTCGATTGTTTCGGAGCGGGGAGAGTGACTACCTCGTCAACGGTAAACGCGCGCGGCTGAAGGACATCCAGCAGTTCCTCGAGCAGGGCCATGTGGGGGCGCGCTCGTACGCCACCATCGAGCAGGGCCGCATCGATCAGATTCTCAACGCCAAACCCAAGGAGCGGCGCGTCCTGATCGAGGACGCCGCGGGGATCTCGGGCTACAAGCACAAGCGCCGCCTGGCCGAACTCAAGCTTGACGCGACGCACGCCAACTTGCTGCGCGTCAACGACATCATTGTCGAGGTCGAGCGCCAGATCCGGTCGCTGAAACGCCAGGCGGGCAAGGCCCGCCGCTACCGCGCGTTGCGTGAAGACCTGCGCTTGCAACAGAAGATCCACTTCGGGTTGCGCGCGATGGAGTTGGACCGCAACCTCGGGGCGCTTCGTGATGCCGAAAAGAGAGTCTCCGATGTGGAGACCGAAGCAGCCGCGGGACTCGGCCGGCGTGAGGTCACGCTCATCGACGAGCGTGCCGTACTCGACGCGGCCAACCAGACCTCCAAGGAGCGGGCCGAACACCTGCACCAACTGGAACTGGCGGCTGACCGTGCCGAGAACCAGGTCCGCGCCTGTGTCGAGAAGATCGAGGAGTGCCAGCGGGCCGCCTTGCTGCGCGACGCCGAAGCCGAGCGGCTTCAGGAATCTCGCGCGGAACGGCAACAGCAAAGCAACGACCGGCAGGTGGAGGTCGCTTCGTTTGCGGAGCGGTTCGATAAGCTCGATCGACGTTTTGAAGTACAGCAAGCGGCGCTCGTCGAGGCGGAGCGGTGTTGGACGACCGCCCGCGAGGAACTCGAGGAACAGCGTCGCAGCCAGTTCGACTCGATGAAGCGTGCCGCTGAGCATCGCAACCGGCGCACCACGACCGAGGAGGCGCTTCAACGTAATTCCGCGCAAGCCGAGCGGTTACGCCAGGAACGTGATTCAGCTCGGGACGATCTCACGCGCCTGCACGGCGATGCCGCGAGGCTGGAGCACGAGCGCGATGAACTGGCGGGGCGGATCGCAGGTTTGCGTGGCGCTGTGCTTGAGGGCGACCAGCAGTTGAAGGCGGCCCGTACGGAACTGGAGCAGGCCAGCGAGAAGCTCACCGAGGGTCGCGAGTGCGAGAAGGCCATCGTCGGCCGGCTCCACGCGCTCGAAGACGTGGCCACGCGTTTCGCCGGCGTATCCGACGGCGTGCGGATGCTGCTGGCCGAGGGGCCCGCGGCCGGCGTGCGGATGCGCGGGGTGGTTGCCGACTTCGTGCGTGCGGGTGCGGAGATCGAATCCGCCGCGGAAGGGTACCTCGGCACCTTCCTGCCTACCGTGATCCTTGAAGACGATTCGGATCTGGAACTTGCGACGCGGTTGCTTCGCGATGCGGGCGCCGGTCGAACGTCGTTGGTCAGTTGCTCCCAGCCGGTCGGCGCTCCGGCGGTCGGGGTTCGTATGAACGGAGGCGCGGACAAGATCCCCGACGCAGTACTGGCGGACCCGCGCGTGCAAGGCAGGTTGCGTGATCAACTCGACCTGATCACGTCGATGAATGGAGTCCTTGCCGAGCGTGTGGGAGACACCGTGATCGTCGACGGCCTGAAGACCGCGCTCGAACTGCACCGCAGCTATTCCGGCGTCGATTACCTCACGCGCGATGGGGATGTGGTCTATGCCTCCGGCGTGGTAGCCACCGGCGGCGTCAAGCAAGGGAACCAGGGATTGCTGGCGCATCGCCGCCGCATGGAAGAATCGCGGACCGAGGCCTCCGTGGCGCGTGAGTCGGTGCGAAAATTGCAACGTGAGGTCGACCAATTGCGCAAGGAACACCTCGCTCTGGAGGCTTCCGACCGTGGCCGACGAGAGGAATTGGGCGCTTGCGAACAGCGCCATGTCGAGCTGGAACTCCAGACCCGGCACGCCAGTGACGAGCACGAACGAACCGGGAAACGGGATTCCGTACTGGCCAATGAGATCGCCGGGCTGGCCGAGGAACGCGAGCAGTTGAGCGCCGACCTGGCGACGTTCACCGACGCCGTCGAGGCGGTCGAGCGGGAACACTCCGAGATCGAACGCCGGTGCAGTGAGCGCAACGAACGGTTGGCCGGGTCGGAAGCCGAAGCGCGCCGCCTCAGCGACGTTGTGTCGAACCTCAGGGCGGATCGCGCGGGACTCACCGAACGGCGCGATGCGATGGAGCAGGAGGCCGGTCGTATCGCCGAGGCGTTGACCGAACTGGACAACCGCGTCGAAGCGTTACGCTTGGAGGCCGGGGTCGCCCAGCAGCGCGGCGAACAGGCCGCCGAACTCAAGACAAAAACGGAGCGGGAACTGATCGGCTACCTTGCCGAACGCGAGGCCCTGGAACGCGCGACGCAGGAGATGGAACGCGAGATCGGGGGGCGTCGCCAGCAGCTCGTCGCGGCCGAAAACGAACTCCGTGAGGTGCGCGCAGACCTGGAGAAACTTCGCGAGACCACGCGCCAGACCGAACTCGACCGCACCCGTGCGGAGGCCGATCGCACGCACCTGGATGAGATCTGCGATCGCGAATTAGGCATCCACGCGGCCGTCGCCGCCGAACAGGTCGGCGCGGAAGCGCTGGCCGATGCCGATGCCGATGCGTTGTCCGTCGCGATCGAGGAACTCCAAGGTAAGATCGAACGGCTGGGGCCGGTCAATATGACGGCCATCGAAGAGTTTTCCGACCTCGAAGAACGCCACGACTTCCTGAGCAGCCAGAAGCAGGATCTCGAGGACGCGACGGCCAAACTGCGGGACACGATACGGCGCATCAACCGCACCTCACGCGAGCGTTTCACCGCGGCCTTCGAGGCGATCCGGTCCTCGTACCAGGAAGTGTTCCAGGTGCTGTTCAACGGCGGGCGTGCCGATCTGATCCTCGAGGACGAGCAGGACGTGCTGGAATGCGGTATCGAGATCATGGCTCAGCCGCCGGGTAAACGCCTGGGAAGCGTGCAGTTGATGTCCGGCGGCGAGAAAGCCCTGTCGGCCATCGCGTTGCTGTTTGCGATCTTCCGCTACCAACCGTCGCCGTTCTGTCTGCTCGACGAGGTCGACGCCCCGCTCGACGATTCCAACATCGGACGTTTCATGCGCCTGCTTTGCGAGTACGCCAAGCAAACCCAGTTCATCGTCGTGACGCACAATAAACTGTCGATGGAAATGGCGAACCTGTTGTACGGCGTGACGATGGAAGAACCCGGGGTGTCGAAGATCATGTCGCTCAGCATGGAGTAGCGACGCATCGCGTTCAATTTGCAGCCGTTTCCTGCAGAAATTCGACACGCGCTCGAAGCGGGTTCTTGCTGCCGGCGCGCAGGGTGGCGCGGATCGTCGTGTCGCCGCTCTCACCGAGTACCACACTGTCCCGTTCGTCGGCCATCATCAGGTAGTTGCGATCGCCGATACGCACCACGATGCCGAGCGTCAGGTCGTGGGCGACCCCCGGTTCCAATTCGACGGTCAAGCGTTCAGGGATCTCTAGGCTCAGGACATTGAGATCGGCAAGCGAATCGCGTGCACCGGGGGTCATGAGCAGTTTGCTCATCTTATTGGGAAACTGGCCGGCCGGTTTCGAGTCCGCGCCGGAGATATAAGCAAGCATCCTGTGCCGCGCGGTGTTGACGAAGTCCCGCCCCAGGGGACTCTTCGAACGCCAGTGGTCGGGGACGTGGTCGGCGGTGCGGCAAAAAAGGGCAATTCCCAGGTCGCTGATCGGGAGGTCGCCGGAGCGCGTCCCGAGGTGCTCGGCGAGTTCGGGGCCGATCGCATCCAGCGCGAGCAGCAGGGGTCGCGTCTCGTCGCCGTTGGGTTTCCAGTCCGGGTTCAACCGCACGATCAGGCGCGGCGTACCCGATTCGGTTTTCGCTCCGGCCTCCGAAACGACCGGGTGCGTCTCGGCCTGGCGACGGATCATGGCCGCGAGCACCGCTTCGGGGATGCCGGCGATCGTCAGTTCTTCGACCATCTCATCGGACAGGTCGTAATTGCCCGGCGACGTCTCGATCTTGCGGATCAACTCGTCCGCGGGTACGCCCTGGACGAACAGCCGTACGACGTCCTCTTCGCTGAGCACTTCCGGCGGATCGGTGTCGCCGTGCGCGACCCACACGAAACCCGCCAGCAGGATCGTCGCTATCCCCAGCACAAGCCGTGCGGCCATCGGTTTACTCCAGTTCGAGGACCAAACCATCGTACGCGAGTTCGACGCCTCGTGGTAATCGGGTGCTGGTTTCCGCGTGGGGCAATTCATGGCTCATGTGCGTCAGCAAGGTGCGCCGTGCGCCGATGCGCTGTGCTTCGATCACCGCCGCTGCGACCGTGAAGTGCGTCGGATGCGGTCGAGAACGCAGCGCGTTGAGAACCAGCACGTCGAGATCCTCGAGCAACGGGTAGCTGGACGCGGGGATCCGGCTGACGTCGGTCAGGTAAGCGAATCGACCCACCCGCCAGCCGAGGATCGGTAGCCGGCCATGATCGACCGGAATGGGAACGATTTTCCGGCCGCGTAATTCGAACGCCGCGTCGACGGGCACGAGATCGAGCGCGGGTCGGGTGCCCTCGCCCGGGTCGTCGTCGAAGACGTACCAGAACGTGCGCCGCACCGCGTCGAGCGTGCGCGCCGACCCGAAGGCGGGGATCGGCGCCTTCTGACGCCAGTTGAACAACCGCAACTCATCGAGGCCGAGCACATGATCGGCGTGGGCATGCGTATACAGCACCGCGTCGATCCGATTGATCTCGTAGCGCAGCGCTTGTTGCCGCAAGTCGGTGGACGTGTCGATCAGCACACTTGCGTCGGTCCACTCCAGGCGCACCGACGGCCGCAGGCGCGCATCGTGCGGATCCTCCGAGGCGCACACCGGGCACGTGCAGGTCGGGACGGGGACCCCGGTCGAGGTGCCGGTGCCCAGGAACGTGACGCGCAGCGGCTTCATGCGGTTAGGAGAGTCCGTCGGCAATAGCCAGTGCAGCGGCGCGCGGGTCGGCGGCCTGTGTGATCGGACGTCCGACGACCAGCAGATCCGCGCCGGCGCGGATTGCTGCTGCGGGCGTCGCCACGCGAGATTGATCGTCGTCTTCGACGCCGTTCCCGGCGGGGCGGATGCCCGGAACCATCAGTGTCGCTGCGGGGAAGCATTCGCGAACCGCCGTGACCTCGAGTGCGGAGCAAACCACCCCGGCCACATCCGCGGCCCGGGCCAGGCCGGCGAGTCGGAGGACCGCCCGGTCGCACGGGCCGGCCAGACCGATCTCGTTCAACTCGTCGTCGTCATGGCTGGTCAGCACGGTGACCGCCAGCGCGCCGGGAGCCGTCAACCCGGCGGCGGTCGCCCCGTCGTTGGCTGCCTCGACCGCACGGCGCATCATGCGCACCCCGCCGCCCGCGTGGACCGTGAACCAACCGACGCCGAGTCGCGCGATCGAGGCCGCCGCGCCGGCGACCGTGTTGGGGATGTCGTGGAGTTTCAGATCGAGAAAGATCTCCCCGTGCGGTGCGATCACCTTGACCGTCTCGGCCCCGTGGCAACTGAACAACTGCAGCCCGATCTTGAACCCGCCGACGACACCCTCGAGTCTCTCGGCCAACTTTCGGGCGTGCGCCAGGTCGTCCGTATCGAGCGCGACGAAGACACGCCGATCGGGCGCGACGGTCATGCTGGAGTCTTCGGGTGGCCCGCACCGATCAATTCGGTGAACGTGGCCACCTCGTGCTCGACGAGCCATTGTTCGAGCCCGCGCAGCACGCGGATCGACCCGTCGGGATGCACGAAGTTGGCCGTCCCGACCTGGATCGCGCTGGCCCCCGCGAGGATGAACTCGAGTGCGTCCTCGGCGGTGGAAATCCCACCCATACCGATCAACGGCACGTCAACGGCGTGGTGCAGTTGCCACGTCATCCACACCGCCAGCGGGCGGATTGCCGGGCCGGAGAGCCCACCGCAAATCTTGTTGAGGATCGGCCGACGGCGTTCCACATCCATCTGCATGCCGACGAACGTGTTGACCAGCGAAAGGATATCGGCGCCCCCTTCGACCGCGGCACGGGCGGTGATGCGAATATCGGTCACATTGGGCGAGAGCTTCACGATTAACGGCAATCGCGTCGCCTTACGGCTGGCCGCGGTGATCGCGGCGAGCGCACAGGCATCGTTGCCGAAAATCATCCCGCCCTGTTCGGTATTGGGGCACGAGACGTTCAATTCGATCGCCGCGACGCCGTCAGCTTGGTCCAGTTTTTGACAGACCTCGACGTACTCGCCCTCCGTTTCGCCGAACACGTTGGCGATGACCGCAGTGTCGCGCTCGCGGAGTTGCGGGAGCTTGTCGCGGATGAATGCGTCGACGCCGATGTTTTGCAATCCGATGGTATTGAGCATGCCCGCGGGCGTTTCGACGATTCGCGGGGGCGGGTTGCCTTCCCGCGGGAGGGGAGACAATCCCTTGGTGACGAAGCCCGCCAGTTCGTCGAGCTTCAGGTACGGCTCGAACTCCAGACCGTAGCCGAAGGTTCCCGAGGCGGTCAGGACGGGGTTCTTGAGCGTGAGCGGTCCCAACCGGACGGACAGATCCGGTTTCACCACGCCAGGCATGTTGCGTCCATCACCGGGCCCTCGAGACACACCCGGTCGTACCCGACCTCATCGCCCGCGCGGCGCACCGGGACGACGCAGCCGAGGCAAACGCCGAACCCGCAGGCCATGTGGGCTTCGAGGGACAACTCGCAGGGAACACCACGCTCGACGGCCAGTTTGCCGACCGCCTCGAGCATCGGTCCGGGCCCGCATGCATAGAGCTTCAACTTTTCGTTCGACGCGCCGTCGAGCATCCGGATCAACGGCGCCGTGACGCGTCCGTGGACCCCGGCGCTGCCGTCCTCGGTCGCCATTTCCAGTTCTGTCCGTTGAGCGAACCAATCCGCCAGCGCCAGGTCGCCGACGCCACGCGCGCCGTAAAACATCTTGGGCCTCGGGAAGTCCTTCTCGAGTGCTGCGGTGAACGCGGGAAACGGAGCGGACCCGACCCCTCCCGCGACGAACACCGGAAGCGTTCCAGGTTCGTCGGGCGGTGTGAACCCCTTACCCAGTGGACCGAGAACCGTGATCGGTGCTCCGGGGGCCAGTGCCGCCAGCAACCCGGTGCCGTGGCCGATGACCTTGTAGAGCACCTGCAAAGCACCCGCGGGCCGGTCCGCAAACGTACCGGGCAACCCGCAAACGCTGTACGGGCGTCGCAGCACGGTTGCGGCCCCGGGGATCCCGATCATGAAGAACTGGGCCGGTTGCATCGATTCGGCTATCTCGGGGGCCCCGAACTCCACCAACCAATTGCCCGCACCGAGATCGGTGTTGGCTAGAACGACGGTCGTGATGTCACACGGCATGCTGGGAACTCGTAGCGCAGTCAAGGATAGACAAACCCGTCGAAACGGTCAAACCAACCGGCGCTTCTTGACGCATCCCGGAGGCGCCGCTAGCATAGCGCGACTTCCTTTAAGCTGACCCTGTGAGGCGGCAAGGAGTAACTATGGCACGGCGAAAGAGCGTCCGGTTGATGGACGCTGATGCGGTTTCGACCGCGCTTCGGCGTATCGCTCACGAAATCCTCGAAAACAACACGGGCCCGCAAGACATCGCAATCGTCGGTATTCGCACGCGCGGCGTACCGATCGCGGAACGCCTCGCGAAGATGATCGAGGAGATCTCCGCTAAGCGGACGAGCATCGGCATCCTGGATATCAACCTTTACCGTGACGACGTCTCGCTAATCGCCGAACATCCGGTGCTGCGCAAGACCGAAATCCCCTTCGATATCAACGGCACCGGCCTGGTGCTCGTCGACGATGTACTGTTCACCGGCCGGACGATCCGTGCGGCGCTCGACGCGCTGATGGATCTCGGACGCCCGGCCTGGGTCCAACTCGCCGTGCTCGTCGATCGTGGCCACCGCGAGGTACCGATCAAGGCCGACTACGTCGGAAAGAACATCCCTACGTCGCGTGACCAGCAGGTCGAAGTGCGTATCGAAGAGATCGACGGGCGCGAGGAGGTGGTCGTGCTAGACGGCGGGGCCGCAGACGAAGCGAAGGAACGGGCGGGATGAGGCTGCGATCGGATCACCTGCTCGGGATCGACGGCATGGAGGCGGACGAGATCACGCTGATCCTCGACACGGCGGAGGGGTTCGCCGAGGTCGGGACGCGCGAGATCAAGAAGGTCCCGACGTTGCGCGGCAAGATGGTCGTCAATTTCTTCATCGAGAATTCGACGCGCACACGTTCGTCGTTCGAGTTGGCGGAGAAGCGACTGTCCGCCGACGCGCTGAATTTCTCGGCCTCGACGTCGAGCTTCTCGAAGGGGGAGACGCTCCTCGACACGCTGAAAAACCTCGAAGCGATGGCTCCCGACTTCATCGTGATACGGCACTCGCAAGCCGGTGCACCGCACTTCCTAGCTCGGCACACACGTTGCGCGATCATCAATGCGGGTGACGGGGCCCACGAGCACCCGACGCAGGCGTTGCTCGACGCCTACACCATCCGCCAGGCCAAGGGCGGGTTTGAGGGACTCCGGGTGACGATCGTCGGGGATATCCTCAATAGTCGCGTTGCACGGTCGAACGTTTATCTACTCGACACGATGGGTGCGGAGGTCACGGTCTGCGGCCCGCCGACCCTGCTTCCGGTCTCGATGGAGCGGCTGGGTTGCCGCGTGACCCATGAGATCGACAAGGCGCTCGACGGCGCCGATGTCGTCATGACCCTGCGCATCCAGCTCGAACGGATGAAAGCCGGAGCTTTCCCGAGTTTGCGCGAGTACGCGTCGCTCTACGGCATCGACGCCAAGCGCCTCGCGCGAGCGGACAAAGATGCGATCGTGATGCACCCAGGTCCGATGAATCGCGGGATCGAGATCACCAGCGAAGTCGCTGACGGGGCGCGCTCGGTGATCCTGGATCAGGTGACCAACGGCGTGGCCGTGCGCATGGCGGTCCTGTACCTGTTGGCCGGGGAGACCGGTGAAGCTGCTGCTTAAGAACGGGTGTGTGATCGATCCGGCCTCGGGGCTGGACGCCAAGCGCGACGTGTTGATCGACAACGGTAAGATCCGCCGCATCGCCGCCTCGCTCGACGACGACGGTTTAAAAACGATCGACTGCAAAGGCCTGGTCGTGTGTCCCGGTTTCATCGACATGCACGTGCACTTCCGCGAACCCGGGCAGGAGTGGAAGGAGACCGTGGGTTCGGGTTGCGCGGCCGCGGCCGCCGGTGGGTTCACCGGTGTCGCCTGCATGCCCAACACCATCCCTGTCAACGATTCCCGGGCGGTCACCGAACTGATCCAGGCCGCGGCCGCGGCTCACCCGGTGCACGTGTGGCCGATCGGCTGCGTGACGACGGGCCAGGCCGGCAAGGAGCTGGCCGAGATGGGTGATATGCACGCGGCCGGCGTCGTTGCGTTTTCCGATGACGGCAAGCCGGTGTCCTCCAGCTTGATCATGCGCAAGGCGCTCGAGTACTCGAAGATTTTCGGCGTTCCGATCATCGACCACTGCGAGGACGGCGTGCTGGTCGATCATGGCGTGATCCACGAGGGGGAGATCTCCACCCGGTTGGGCCTCAAGGGCTGGCCGGGAGTCGCCGAGGACCTGATGGTGCAGCGCGATATCCTGCTCGCGGAGTACACCGGCGGGACGGTGCACATCGCGCACACCTCGACGGCCCGTGCGGTCGAGTTCGTGCGTGCCGCGAAACGCAAGAAGATCAAGGTCACGTGCGAGGTCACCCCGCACCATCTCGTGATGACCGACGAGGCCGTGAGTGGCTACGACACGAATGCCAAGATGAACCCGCCGCTCAGATCCGCCGCGGATATGAAGGGGCTCCGCAAGGCGCTGGCCGATGGCACGATCGACGCCATCGCGACCGACCACGCCCCACACCGTTGCGACGAGAAATGCGTCGAGTTCGGGCTCGCTCCGTTCGGGATCATCGGCCTCGAAACGGCCGTACCGGTATGCCTGGACCGCCTGGTCCGCACCGGGGTGATCGATCTGCCGCGATTCGTCGAACTGTTGACCACCGGGCCGGCGGGGGTTCTTGGCCTCGACCGCGGCCGGCTGACCGAAGGCGGTCCGGCCGACATCACCGTGCTGGATCTCGAACGTACGGTCACGATTCAGGCCGAGGAATTCGAGTCGAGGAGCGCAAACACTCCGTTCGACGGTTGGAAGTTGACCGGCACCAACGTGATGACGATCGTCGGGGGCCGTATCGCCGACGACAAGCGCTAGTGGTTTGGATTGACGTCGCCGCGGGGGCGGCGATAGGATCTGGTTTTCGGTTCTAGAATCGGTGGTGGCGAAGTGGTACAAGCGGTCTACCAGACGGAACTCCATGGCGTCGAGCTTCGTGCGCGCGGCAAGGTGCGCGACATCTACGATCTCGGCGAGTACCTGTTGATCGTGGCAACCGATCGGCTGTCGGCGTTCGATTTCGTACTGCCCGACCCGATCCCGGATAAAGGAAAGGTGCTCAACCAAACGTCGGACTTCTGGTTCGACCGCTTCTCCGGATTGATCCCCAACCATGTGATCAGCACCGATGTAACCGAGTTTCCGGCCGGTTTGCGCGAGCAGGCCGACCAACTCGAAGGTCGGACAACATTGGCGCGCAAGCTCGAGATGCTGCCGGTCGAATGCGTTGCCCGCGGTTACCTGGCCGGTTCCGGCTGGAAGGAGTACCAGCGCGACGGCACGGTGTGTGGGATCGAACTCCCGGCGGGGTTGCAGGAGTCCGCGCGGTTGCCCGAGCCGATTTTTACTCCGTCGACCAAGGCGATCGACGGCCACGACGAAAACATTCCGTTCTCCGAGGTCGTGCGGCTGGTCGGTGCGGACCGCGCGGCCGAGCTGCGCGACAAGACGCTGACGCTGTACGCCGCGGGGGCCGACTTCGCTCGCGGCCGCGGCATCATCATCGCCGACACGAAGTTCGAGTTCGGTCTCGACGGCGATCAGCTGGTGTTGGCCGACGAGGTGCTGACGCCCGACTCGTCGCGTTTCTGGCCGGCAGATCAGTACGAGCCCGGCCGCGGGCAGCCCTCGTTCGACAAGCAGTACGTGAGAGACTGGTTGGAGAGCAGTGGTTGGAACAAGCAACCACCGGTCCCCGAACTGCCACAGGAAATCATCGACGGTACGCGTGAACGCTACCTTGCTTGCTACCGGATCTTGACCGGGAGAGACCTAAGTTGACGTTTGCCGCAGTTCGTCGCGTGCGTCCTCGAAACGCCCGAGGTCGGCCGTAGGCGCAGGCCACAGACGCGAGATCACATCGACTTTTTCCGCGGCCTGTTGCAGGCGCGCGGCAAAAGCGGGTGCCTCTCCGGCCGCCTTCGTCAGGCGCTCGATCGCAGCATCGGCGAGGTCCAGGCCCGTGCAATACAGCAGCAGATCCAGTCCCGCGTCGATGGCTTCGAACGCAGCCTGCCCCGCGACGTCGCGGGGCGCGACCGCGCCCATCTGCATGTCGTCACTGACTGCGAGCCCGTCGAATCCGATGCGTCCCCGCAGCCAGTCGTGAACGACGGCCCGAGAGCACGTTCCGGGGCACGGAGTGGCGCCGTCCAGCGCCGTGTAGTGGCCATGCCCGACCATCACGCAGGCCGCGCGGGCGGAAAGCTCGCGGTACGGGAGCAAGTCCTGTTCGTCGAGATGGTCTTGTGAACGCGTTACGGTAGGCAGTTCGACATGACTGTCGACCGCCGTATCCCCGAGTCCCGGAAAGTGTTTGAGGCAGCCGGCCACGCCGGTGGATTGCAACCCGTCGAGGAACGCGCCGCCTGATCGCGCGGCTTCACGAGGGTCGGTGCTGAAGGACCGGTCGCCGATCCCGTTCGCCGCGTCGGGCGGGCACAAGTCGACCACCGGCGCGAAGTCGAGGTTGAACCCGAGGCCCGCAAGCGCATTGCCGGTCGCGATCCCGAACCGCGCGATCGCATCCAGGCCCATCCCGTGCAGTTGAACGGCCGTCGGGGTCGGACCGATCCACGGTTCGAGGCGCGAAACTTTGCCGCCTTCCTGGTCCAGGGCAAGCAACGGCGGATGCGGGAGCGCGGCGGAGATCCGGGCGAGCAACTCCGTCGTTTGCACCGGATCGACGAGGTTCCGACCGAACAGGATCACTCCGGCCACGCCCATTGCTTCGAGCCGGCGTGCCGTCGCCGAGTCCAGCTCCGCAGCGGGTAGTCCGACCATGATCGAGCGCCCGGCGGCACGTCGAAGGGGGTCCATCGAGCATCTCCTCAGGGGGCGGCCGGGGCTGCCCGGAGCGCAGCATACCCCTCGTTAGCCCTTGTATCTACTGGATTTCATCCGGTTTGACCGCCCCCGACCCGGGTGTTAAGTTCGCCTTACAGGGGTTCGGGATCGACCGGCATCAGGCCGCGAGGGTTAGATTGATGGCAGGCAGCCGTTTCCGTCTGGGGCGTAAGCGCCTGGCGGGATCTACCGATCGTTACACGCTGCTGATCCTTCCGGACCGTAGGCGGCGGTTCAGGAAGCTTCATGTGAGCCGTCGTTTCGTCGTGTTCGCGGCGATCGCCGCCGGTGCGTTGCTGACCGCCGGGCTGATCGCGCCGCACCTGTGGATGCGTGTTCAAACACAGCGAACGACGCTCGAACACCTGGCCTCCGAGAATGAACGCCTGCGTGGCCAGACGGCTCGGTTCGAGGCCTCGGTGGATGATCTCCAGCGGCGGCTCAGCGGAATCGAGACCGCGGCCGGTAAACTGGCGAACGAGCTGGGGATGGAGATGCAATCGGTCCCAGCCGGTGGTGCGGGGGGCACGGCGCTCGCCGGTCGTTCGCCGTTGTTGAGCGAATTGGACGCTCTGTCGGGCCGTACGGCCGGGGTTCGCGAATCACTTGAACAACTCGACGACGCGTTTCGTGTCCGGTCGCGATTGATTTCGGCCACGCCCTCGATCATGCCGGCGCAGGGCTGGTTTTCCCACGGTTTCGGCTGGCGTAAGGACCCGTTTTCCGACAAGCGCCGGTTCCATCGCGGGATCGACATCGTCAACCATCGCGGGACCCCGGTGTACGCGACCGCAGACGGGGTCGTTTCCCGCGTGGTTCGCATCGCCAATCTGGGCAAGGCGGTCGATATTTCCCATGGGCGTGGCTACGTCACGCGGTTCGCGCACCTGAGCGAGATCCTGGTCAAGCCCGGACAAAAAGTTGAGCGTGGCGAGTTGATCGGAAAAATGGGCTCGACCGGTCGATCGACCGGCGACCATTTGCACTACGAGGTTTGGCACGACGGCCGCCGGGTCAACCCGTGGAAATACCTGGGGCAACGCGGCGGTTGATTCGCATCCGGGCCCGTCGTTTTCAGGGCTGATACCCTTATCCAGGATGAATCGCAAGGATTCCGAACTCGATCCCGAGGTGCTCTCGGACCCGCTCGAGGGGGACGAGTCGCCGGCGGTGACCGACATCGAGCCGGAGCACGCTTCGAAAAGCGCGCTGGCCAAGGCCGGCACCCGCGCGGTCCGGAGCTACGATCCGTTCCGGCTCTACATGGCGGAGATCAAGAAGTATCCCTCCCTGTCGCGCGAAGAGGAGCAGCGGCTGGCGCGCAGGTACCGCAAGACGGGCGATCGCGACGCGCTGTTCCAGTTGATCACGGCGAACTTGATGCTGGTCGTGCGGATTGCGTTCTCGTTCCGGCGCGCCGCCAAGAACCTTCTCGACCTGGTCCAGGAGGGGAACGTCGGTCTGCTCGCCGCGATCGATCGGTTCAGTCCCGACGTGGGGGCGCGGTTGCCGACCTACGCCGCGTGGTGGATCCGCGCCTACATGGTCAAGTTCCTGCTCGACAATGTCCGCCTGGTTCGCGTCGGGACCACCAACGCCCGACGCAAGTTGTTGCGCAACCTCCACAAGGAAAAGCAGAAACTCGAGTCGATGGGCTTCGATGTCGGGCCCAAGTTGCTGGCCGAGCATTTCGACGTTTCGGAGCGCGACGTGATCGACGTTCAGGCAGCGCTGAGTTCGCGCGACGTTTCGCTCGACGCTCCCGTCGGCGGTGAGGGTGATCGCAGCTACGCGGACGCCCTCCCCGACACGAAGGGATCGACCGTCGAGGAGGACGTGGCCCGGCGGGAACTCCAGGCACGGATGAAGAGCCTACTGGCAACCTTCCGCAAGGACCTGAACGAGCGCGAAACCGCGCTGCTCGATTGCCGGATCCTCAGTGATTCTCCGCAGAGTCTCCAGGCGCTCGGCAACCGGTTCGGGACGTCTCGCGAGGCCGTGCGCCAGGCCGAAGGGCGCCTGCTGAAGAAACTGAAGGCCTTCTTACAGGAAGAGCTGGGCGATGTCGGTGGATGGAGCCTCGGATAGCCGGCATGTCGAATTGCTCGAAAGCCCATGGCAGTCGCCCGAAAATATCTTGACCCCTAGGGTGGAGCCGACAATATTACTTGGTAAGAGCCGGGTATGTTTTTCTGATCAAGGCTCTTGTTGTGATGTGTTCTCGCTGGTATGCTTCCTGCTTCCCAGGGGGGACGCACGGGGCGAGGCTTTCGCGGGAAGCCGGGGTTGGTGATGCAAATCTTGATTCTCTTGGCCACCGTCGCATTGAGTCTTGTGACGGCCCTCTTGACCGCTTCCGGGATCCTGACCGTCCTCCTGAAGGTGATGGTGCGCCTGCGCTAGCGCCGAAAGCCCCCCGCCCCCTCAGAACCTTTCGTCTTGATTCAATTCCTCGAGGGCCTCGCGCGTCCGGCCGTGCATCCCGCGATAGTCGGGCAGTTTGAACACTCGGTCGTAGGCCCGTTTCGCCTCGTCCCACTCACCTCGCTTCAAATACAGTTCCCCGAGCTGGTACCAGGCCAGCAGGGCCAACTCGTCGCTCGGAGTCTCGCGATGGATCGCGAGGATTTTCTTCAGATCCACCTCCGCGGAATCCAGATCGTCCAGATTCATCCGGGCTACCGCCAGACCGTAGCGGGTGAACAGATGGTCAGGGCGTAGTTCGAGGGCCCGCTTCAGAGCGGGGATGACCTGCTCGTAGTCTCCGAGCCGGCCGTAGTGCTGGGCCTTCGCCGTGGCCAGGCGAAAGGCCGTCTCGGTCTCGCCCATCTTGGCCTGACTGCGCACGAAAGCAGCAAATCGCGCGTCGATTTCGTCGACGGGGAGGTCGATCGTGCGCGCAAAGAGGCGCGCATCGCTCTCGTACTGGCCGTACACTCGCCCCACGATGTCGGGGCCGGCCTCCGCCCTCAGCCAGGCGATGAACAACCCGGCAACGGCGAAACCCGTCCGCTGACGGATCATCCTCCGCATCGTTTCCTCGTCGAGCAGGTCGGCGATGCCGGGAAGATCCACGCGGTCGACCAGCATGCTGGCGTAGACCGGGAGTTCATCGACGCCCTGTTGCTGTTCGGCCCACACCGCGAGCCCCTCGACCAGCAGCGTGAGGTACCCGGGCCCATAGACCTGGCGGGCGATCAGGTGGGTGTCCTCGTGGAGGTTCGGATCCAGCGCGATGGCCTTGGTGACGTGGAATTCGCCGCTCTTAGGCAGGTGATGGCGCGCGTCGTGCACGTCGCAGAGTCGTTCCTTCGCGTCGCTGTCCTGGTACACGTAGAGTTTGATCTTGGCGACATCCGCCGGCGGGGCTCCCAGCGCCGCGACGGCCGCACGCCAGGCGCTCTCACGCGCCTTCAGGATCGCTGTGATCTCCGCTTCGCTCAGCCCGAAACTGAGGTCGTGCAGGATGTAGTGCTCGGACGCCCGCTTCGGCGCGACCGGCGGCCGGACCGGCCGGTTGTCGATTTCCACATCGGGGTTGCGCTTGGGTGGCCACTCCAGTTTCTTCGAGTCGAAACGGCCGTATTGCTCGATCGTGTAACGGTCGAAAACGATCCAGTCGGAACCGAAGAAAGGCAGGACCAGGTAGCGATCCAACTCTGGATCGATCCGCGACCAGAAGAAGAATTCACGTTTTTTTTCGAACGGGGAGACCCAGGAGAACAATAGGTCGTGACCCAATCCGCGTTCGATGCCCTGGAATTCCCAGCCATTCTCCGTCATGACGATCAGGCCGGTCTCGCGGATCAGTCGGTTGTTCCAGCCCAGGACCAGCAGGTGCGCCTTGCGGTCTTCGTCGGTGATGTCGATGTCCGCGACGACTCGCGTGACGGTGTGGTGCCGGCCCGTCAGGTAGGCGGCGCGGCGTTCGGTGGAGATGCGGTTGCGCTCCCGGTCCTCATCGGGGCCCGCCGGGTACACCAGCGTCAGTTCGGGCACCGTGTACAACAACGCGGCACCCGTGAACAGTTCGCGCTCCTCGGCAACGACCGACGGAGCGGTCGCGAACGACGTAGCGACGCCGACCAAGAGCAGCGTCGTCCGGATCCGATTCAAGGTCACCTCCACGCCGGATATCTTACCGGCGCTGGCGTACAATCGCTCGTATGGGACGGCTGCTAGCGCTCGCGGATCTGCACTTGTCCGGCACCGGCGACAAGCCGATGGACCGCTTCGGCGCTGTGTGGACGGACCACGCGACGCGGATGGCCGCGAACTGGGACGCCATGGTTCGCCCCGGAGACTGGGTCCTGTTGCCCGGCGATCTCTCCTGGGCCAGGAACCTGGAGGAGGCGGCGCTCGATCTGGCCTGGATCGGCGAGCGTTCGGGGAGCAAACTTCTGCTGCGCGGGAACCACGACAGTTGGTGGGGCAGCGGTTCAAAGGTGCGCCAAGCACTTCCCGAGGGCTGCGAAATCTTGCACAATAGCGCCTTTACGGTCGGGAATTGGGTCGTACTCGGCTCGCGCGGCTGGCTGAGCCCCGATGACCCGATCGCGGGGGACAACGACCGCAAGGTGTTCGAACGTGAACTTCACCGGCTCGACCTCTCGATCAAGGATGCGTCCCGCTTCGACGCCGGCCGGTCGCGACTGGCGATGCTGCACTACCCTCCGTGGTTGGCCGGCCGCGAACCCACGGAGGTGGTGCGCCGATTGAAGGCCGCCGGCGTGTCGATCTGCGTTTTCGGCCACCTCCATGGGGCCGATCACGTGCTCGCGATCGATGGCGTCCGCGACGGGATCCGCTATCACTTCGTCGCCGCCGACGCGGTCGGACTCCGGCCCGTGGTGATCCTGGACGACGTGGAACAAGGTTGAGCGAACCTCACGTGTTTCGTTGTGCGGCGGCGGCTCGTTGGCTGCCGAGAGCACTCGCGGCCTCCGCACTCGTGAGTGCGATGATCCTGTCTACGCGTATCTACCCTGGAATCGCCGGCGTGGGTGGGTCGCACGCGCGGACACTCGTGGTCGTGGTCGGCGCCGCGTTCGCGTTGGGGATCGTGCGTTCGGGTGGGATGGTGCGGGCCGAGTTCTCACTCGCCGGTGATTCCTTGCGGCTGCGTATCGGCAAGCACGAACGAAAGCTACCGTACGAGCACATCGTGTCGATGATCTACGAGGCCCCGTTCGTCCGACGACGGGAGTGGCTTCCCGCGCTGGTCCTGATCGACCGCTTCGGGAAGCGCTGGCGCGTCCCTTCGTTTCTGGCGGACGGCGAGCGGTTCGTCACGGATCTGACCACGGCCGCCGCGCGGGACGATCTGCGGAGCTTCGCCTCCGCGCATGACTTGGTCGCCAAGATGTCCGGAACGCGCGGCCGCCTCGTCTGGGGCTATTCGCTCGCACTGGCGCTGATCGTTGCGGTGCTGCTGTTCCTGGCAATCGAACCCGGTTTGACGCGGTGAAGAAGCGCTGCGAGTTCTGCCTCGTCTGGGGCGCGTTGCTCCTCGCCGCTCTTCTCGGGTCCGTCCCGTGTCACGCGGCGGACGCCGCCACGGAAGCGCTGCTCTCCGGCGACGCCAAGCGTTCGCTGGAGTTGTTCCTGGAGCGACTCGACAAGAATCCGGCCGACGATGCGGCTGCCGCGGGGGAGGTCGAAGCGCTGCTCGCACTCGGACGCTTCGATGACGCGTTGGAACGCTCGACGTTCCAACGTGCGGCATTCGACTCAAGCCCGCGCGTCCGTGCCGCGCACGGAAGCGCCCTGCTTCGCGCCGGGCGTCTGATCGAAGCCCAGGCCGTGCTCGCAGCGCTTGAGACCGCCCCGGACGCGCCGCCGCGCGGGCTGATCGCTCTGGCGCGGCTGCGTGCAGCGCGGGGTCTGCACGAGGAGGCCGCCGATCTCGCAGCGCGCGCGCTCGAACGCGGTGACGTCGATCCGCTCGTGCTGTTCTGGGCGGCGGAATCGATCGGTGATCGCGGCCGCGGGATCGAGCTTCTCGAGCGTTATCTGGCGTTGAAGCCGCGGGGCCAAGAAGACCGGATCGAGGCCGCGCGGGGTGCGCTGCGCTTGCAGCAGGCCCTGGGGGAACGTGAGATCTGGGTGCCTACCGCCTCACCGGACCGTGTCGTGCTGCCGCTGCGCTTGGTGTGGGACGACTACGGACGCAAGCTGGGCTATGTGGTCGAGGCGCGTATCGGACCCAAGGACAAACCGGTCAAGTTGATGCTGGATACCGGCAGTAGCGGGCTCTTCCTCGTCGAGCGGATGGCGCGGAAACGCGGGTTCGAGTTCCTTGCCGAGGACACCGCTTTCGGCGGTGGCGGCGACCAGCGGCACCGCAACCGGCGCGGCCTGTTTTCCAGCTTCCGGCTCGGTGAGTTGCGCTTCAGCGACGCGCTGGCCGGAACCACGCGGCGCGAGTTGGAACCCTACGGCCGCTACCACGGTCTGCTCGGGATCCAGGTGCTGGCGGGGTACCGGGCGTTGCTCGACCTGCCGAATCAAGAGCTCATCCTGACGCGCACGAACGACTCGAGATCGGACCCGCAGGGCGAACCGTTCTGGATGCTTTCGGGGCAGATGCTCGTCAACGCGACCGTCCGGAACGGGCGTCCGGGCCTGTTCCTGTTCGACACCGGGGCGACCTGGTCGATTCTCTCGAAGCGCTTCGCCGCGTCGCTCGAGGGCCTACGCTCCGAACCGACGGCGGGCCTGCGCGGATTCGGCGGCGCGGTCGAGGACGTCTCGATCGTCCGCGGGACCGCGGTTTACTTCGACGGTCTGGACGGCGGCAAAAACGGTCTGCGCTCGTTCGACATGTCGGTTCGCAACGGGGTCGGCGGCGTAGAAGTGTCGGGATTCATCGGGCTGGATCTGTTGAACGACGTGCGCATCACGATCGACACCGTAGCCCAGTGGGTGACGGTTGAACCCGGCCGCAAGAGAAGGAACTAGTCCGGGGAGGCCGATAGGCGCCGCAGCGCCTCGCGCGGGGCGTGCCAGTCGGGCATCAGCCGGTTTGCTTCTCGCAGATCGGCGCTCGCGCCGTCCCGGTCGCCATGTCGCAGCCGGAACATGGCGCGTTCGAACCACGGTCCTGCTTCCTCCAGGTTGACGGCGATCGAGCGCTGGTGTTCGGCGGCGGCTTGCCGGGGACGGTTCATGCGTTCGAGCACGCTCGCCAGACGGCTCCGCGTCTGCTGTTGGCGACTCCTGGGCAATCCGGCCTCCAGCGCACGGCTGTAGAACGACAGCGCCGCGTCCAGATCGCCCTTCTTGGAGTACACCCACCCGGCCTGATCGAGTAGCGTCGCATCGGGGTCGGCGCGGCTTAGCGCCGGAGCCAGGGTGTCCAACGCCTCCTCGAGCCGCTCCTGCATGGACAGTACCGCGGCCAGTCTCAGCACTTCCCGATCGCTGGGTTGCCGCAGCCGCACGTCGGCGACCCCGATCGCGACAAGCAGGGCGGCAAGTGTGAGGATCGCCGCCTTGCGTCCCTCGCGCCACCGCTCGACTGCGGTGGCCAGCGCAAGACCCGCAAACGGGCAGAGCCAGAACAGGAACGGCAAACGTAGGCGCGTGCTGACGAAGAATGCCATCAACACCATCGCGTGGATGCACAGCATGCCGATCAGCGGCCACACTGCCGCGAGTCCCCGGCGGCGGAGCGACACGGCTCCCAGGGCCGCGAGCAGCCACAACCCTGCCGTCGGCAGCGCCAGGGCGTAGAGCGACGGCACATAGGCGCGACGTTCCAACGTCAGTGAGAACAGGTCGGTCGGATCCGTGGGCGTGATCCAACGCACCAGCTTGCGGCCCTCGAGCCGCAACCACGCGCCCGGTGCTGCGGCGACTTCCTTCCACGCGCGCTCGCGCCAGTACGCCGAGACCTCGCTCCCGGAAAGCGTTTCGCCACGGGCTTCCTCGGCGAGTGTTTTCGCCAGCACGCGTTGGCTGAACAAATCACCCGCCTTGGGACCCAACGCGCGATGACCGCCGTCGCCCCCGCGTTGATTGCCGATGAACAGGTTCTCGCCGCCGGACGACGCGATCAGCGTGAACTCCCCATGCTTCACGTTATGGACGGTGACGGGGGCGATGGCCACCGCGAGACCGGCAACGAGTGCGAGCAACGGTGCGACCCGGCCGCGCAGGGGCCACAGTGCGACCAACGCCAACGGCACGAACAACAGGAACTCGGTCCGCGCGAGACAGGCGACACCGATCGCGAGTCCGGCCGCGGCGGCGCCGCCGGCCGTGACGTTGGCGCGCAGGCGCAGCAGCAGCCACAGCGCGAGCGCTTGGGTCGCCAGAGCGATCGCGATGGGCAGCAACTTGAGGCTGTGGAACGCGAACGGGGCGTAGGCGAGGGCGACCGCCGCGGCCGCGAGTCCCGCGCCGCCGCTGCCGAACAGCGCGCGGCCGAGCGGAACGAGGAGCGCGATGGCCGCGGCCAGCAAGACGGCTTGAAACAAGAGTGCGGCCGCTCCGGCCGACGCCTCCGGCACCACAGCGTAGACTCGCGCCAGCGCGAGCGGGAACAGCGGGGATTGGTGGAACGCCGGTTCATCCGCGAGGCCGTGCGTGGCGATTCTTCTCGCCCAGGTGTCGTAGGACGCGGCGTCGGACACCGGTGTCTCGAAAAAGGGATCGTCGCGGTAATCGAGTCCCACGAGCGTCAGGACCGCAAGGGCGACGAGGAACACGACCAACGTGCGCCGCACCTGGAACGGCGGTGAGGAGGTGTGACCGGCTTCGCTACGCCGGGCTGAGTTCACGGCCGTGCCGTTTCTCGAGCAACGCCTCCAACTCGTCGAGCATCCGCGCCAGGCCGTCGAACACCGCTTGGTAAAGGGCATCGCTCTCGAGGTCGACCCCGGCGAGCCTCAGCAGGTCCAGCGGATGCCGGGATCCGCCGGCGGAGAGGAACGCGATGTAACGGTCCACCGCGCCGGGTTCACGGGCGAGGAGAGCCTGGCTCAAAGCCTCGGCGGCGATGATGCCGGTGGCGTACTGGTACACGTAGAAGTTGTAGTAGAAGTGCGGGACCGTCGCCCACTCGATCGCGGCATTCCCGGACGGTTTCATCGCGCCCTCGTTCCAGCCGTGGTACGTGGCGAGAAGCTCCGTGTAGATCTTCGATGCTCTTTGGCCGGTCAGCGCCTCGCCGGCCTCGACACGCGAGTGGATCGCCTGCTCGAATTCCGCGAACATCGCTTGCCGGAACAGCGTCCCACGGATCGAATCGATGCGGCTGGTCAACAGGAACATCCGCTCCTCCTCGTCGGTCGCACGTTCGAGCAGGTGCGCCGCAAGCAGGGCCTCGTTCACCGTCGAGGCGACTTCGGCGACGAAGATCGAATAGTTCGCGGTCGGGTAGGGCTGCGCTCGATTGCTGAAGTCCGTGTGCATCGCATGACCCATCTCGTGGGCCAACGTCGACACACTCTCGAATTCTCCGGTGTAGTTCATCAGGACGAACGGATGCACGTCGTAGGCTGACCCGGCCGCATAGGCTCCGAGCCGCTTGCCTTCCACCGCGTGCCAGTCGATCCAGCGATTCTCGAAGGCCGCGGTCAAGCGCCGGGCGTACTCCGCCCCCAACGGGCGGACGGAATCGAGCACGTCACGGCAGGCCTCGGCGTGCGTCCAGCGGCGCACGGGAGCCACCCCGAGCGGGCAGTACAGGTCATGGGCCTCGAGCTGCGCTAGGCCTAACGCCCGTGCGCGTAATCGCTGGTAACGGTGAAGCAACGGAAGCGCCTCGCGGACGTGCGAAAGGAGACCCGCAAAGACCGAGACCGGGACGTTGTTGCGGTGCAGTGCCGCGGCCAGGCACGAGGGATGACGGCGCGAGCGGGCGAGGAACACGTCGGACTTGATCGCGCCGTAGAGGCTTTGCCCGAAGGTCTCGCGCAGCGCGGCGAAGCATCCGAGGAACGCGTCGTACAGACGTTTCCGGAACGCTCGATCGCGCGAGTTGCGCAGCCGGCTGAACTCGACCGGCGTGACCTTGACGGTGATCCCGTCGGGGGTTTCGATCTCCGGCCACACCATCTCGGCGTTGAGGAGCGTCTGGCTGATGTCGGCCGGGACCGAGGTGATCAACCCCGCATCAGCGAGCAGTTTCTCTTCCTGGGGCCCCAGGACATGTGGCTTGAGTCGCAGCAGGTCACGGAGGTAGAAGGCGTGCGGTTCGAGCCGCGGTTCGGTTTCAAGGAACCCCTCGAGCGTGGCCTTGGGGAGCGCCAGCAGTTCGGGTCGCATCCACGAGAGGTTGACGGAGAATTGCGTGCGCAGGAGATCGACCTGTTGGCGATGAGCCTCGCGTTCGGCCGCGCGCATGTCCAGGTCGGCGCGCAGCATCGCGTAGGTATGCGCTCGACCGAGCCGGCGGCTGAAATCGGACGTCGCTTCGAGCGCGTCGGCCAGGATGCTGGGGGACTTGCCGAGCCTACCGCGCCAGCGATCGAAGGTATCGACCTCGCCACGAAGCCGCTCATAATCGGCAACGAAATCGTTGAGTGTGGTATAGATTTCGCCGAGATCCCAACCCTCGTTCTCGACCTGGATGGTTTCGGACACCGATCTTCGCTCCCTCACCCGATGCGAGGCATTCTAGAATAGGAATATGGGGCCGCGGAGGCGGGTCTGTCGAATCAGGGCAGGAAAAATGAGTGACGTTGGTACCGGAGGTGGGAGTCGAACCCACATGTCCTTAAGGACGGCGGATTTTGAATCCGCTGCGTCTGCCATTCCGCCACTCCGGCAACCGCGTCGGCGCAGCCTAACCCAACCGAGGGTTCGTTGCCAGGCCACGAATGACGAGTCTAGAACGTGAAAAGGAGAACGCTGATGTCGAAACGGACCTGGTGGATCGGAATCTGCGTGTCGGTGCTGTTGATCCTCCCCGCAGCCGCAGAAGAGGGCTCCAGGGCGGCCGAGAAACGGGCGCGGCTCGATGCGATGGCCGACGAGGTCTTGAGCGAGTTGTTCGCAAAGAATGCCGGGGCCAAGGGGCTTTATGATTCCGCGTACGGTTACGCCGTATTCTCGAATATCAAGATCTCCCTTGGCGTGACCGGAGGCGGTGGCAACGGGGTGGCCGTGGTCATGGGGGGAGGCAGGACTTACATGAAGATGGGCACGGCAGGCCTGAACTTTGGCCTTGGCGGCCAAAAGTATCAGGTGGTGTTCCTTTTTGAAAACGCCAGGGTTTTCGGGAACTTCGTGGAAAAAGGCTGGCAGGCGGATGCGTCGGCGAACGCCGTGGCGGGCACCCTCGGGGCCAACGCCGGGATCTCGTTCAGCAACGGGCTCGCCGTTTACCAGATTACCGACAAGGGGTTGATGCTTCAGGCGGACATCGCCGGGACCAAATACTGGAAGAACAAGAAGCTGAACTGAACGCTGGAGATCGTCGCGCAAGCCAGCCCGCCAAAAAGGGCTAAAACGCTATAAGTTGTTGACAAACCATATAATTATCGATACTCTAAGTGGGTCTTTCTCGTGGCAAACACCCCCCTGAAATCGCCACGCTTTTCTCCCGGAGGCCCTCTTGACTTTCAAGGTCGGAGACAAAGTCGTTTACCCTAATCATGGTGTCGGTGTGATCGAGGACGTCAGGCGACGTGCGATCGGCGACATCGAAACCTCCTTCTACAGTCTACGCATCCTTTCGACCGACTCGACCGTGATGGTGCCGGTCGAGAACGTCGCCGCGGTGGGCCTGCGAAAGCTGCTCAGCAGGCGGGAATCGTCACGCGTGCTCAAGGTGCTCAAGGACGGGGAGGTCGCGACCTACGATGACTGGAAAGGTCGCTATCAGGCCAACTCCGACAAGATGCGGACCGGCGACATCCGTGCCGTGGCCGAGGTGTTCAAGACCCTGACCATGCTCAACGAGGCCAAGCCGCTTTCGTACCGCGAGCGCAAGATGCTAGACCGGTCGCGGTTCCTGTTGATTTCCGAGCTTGCCGAGGCAACCGGCAAGAAGACCGAGGTCATCGAGAACCAGGTCGACGAGGCTCTCGCCGATGGGTTGAAGCTCGTCAAGTCGGTCGAACACTAGGCCCCCGGTTCCTTAGAAGACATCGATGGACAACCTGGTGCTGACCACGGTGGCCAGGGCGCTTGACGAGGGACTGCGCGGTTCCGTCCTGGATGACCTCCGTCAGGAATCGATCGACCGGTTCCGGTTGCGTTGGGAGTCTCGTGGCCGCGTCCGGTCCACCGCGATCTCGCTGCGTCCCGATGCGCCGTGGATCGGCCGTCCCTGCACCCGAACGACAGGAAACCGGGGGTATCCTGGCCGCTTCGCGGGCGAGTTCCGACGTATCCTTCGCGGGGCGCGTCTGGCCGCGGTGGTTAAGCCGAGTTCGGATCGTCGCATCGAGCTGCGCTTCTCCGAGGGTCGCACGTTGGTGGTCGAGTTGGCGATCCACGGAGCCAACCTCGTCCTGCTCGATGCGGCGGGTGCGGTCCTGTCGAGCCTACGGCAGCCTCGTTCCGCGCACGAGCGGCTCGTGGTCGGCCGACCGTACGGTCCTCCGATGCCTCCCGAGGGGCTTCTCGATCCGTTTGTCAGCCCGGCCCGGGAGATGGACGCCGTCCTGGAGCGGCTGGCGCAGCGCGGCGAGGCGGCGTTCGAAGGGATCCGCCGGCACCTGTTCGGCGTCGGTTCCGCTGCCGCCACACTGGTTTGCGACGAGGCCGTCGCGAGCGGACGATCCCACGGAGACATCCTCGCCGACCGGCTGGTCGAGTTGGGGGCGGGTCGGGTGGGCCCGGTGATCGAAGCCCCGAAGGATTCGGCCGTGCCGCTGGGTTTCGACCCAGTGTCGTCTGAGTTGTGGCCCTGGCAACCCGACCGTGAGCCGCGCGAGGGGTGTGTGTGGTTGAGCGGCGCGGATGCGGCAGAGACGGCGGGTTGGTGGTACGAAACGCGGGATGCGAGGCGGCGACAAGATTTCAGGCATCGGGCGCTGGCGCAAATTGTGCACCGAGAAGCGACACGCAACCGCCACGCGATCAGGAAGTGCGAGGCGGACCTGCGGGCGTTCGAGGATCCGCAGTGTTATCGGCGTTGGGCCGAAGCTCTGCTCGCGGGTTTATCGCAAGCGCAACGCGTGGGGCAGGGCGTCCGCGTGCCCAATCCGGAGGATCCCGAGGGCGGCGATCTCGTGGTTCCCGTGTCGCCGGCCATGGCCCTCACCAAGGCCGCGGAGCAGCTGTTCGAAAAACATCGCCGCGCGCTCCGTGGGGGCCAACGCGCGAAGAAAAGGCTCGACGATCTGGTCGGGCGGAACCGGGCGCTGGTTGCCCTGGAGCAGCGGTTCGCCGAGTCGGACTGGACCGAGGAGCAACGCATCGCCGAGATGCGGCGTTTGCGTTTGCCCGTCGCCCTCGAACCCGATACGCGTGCGGGGCGCGAGGCGTCGCGGCGCGCCGCACCCCGGTTGGAGGGCGTTCGTGTCTATTACGCATCGTCGGGGGAGCTGATCCTGGCGGGCAAGGGCGGCCGGGAGAACCATCGACTGACCTTCAAACTCGCGGCCCCGCACGACTTCTGGCTCCACGCTCAAGACGTGACCGGAGCGCATGTGATCCTGCGCAACGATTCCCGGGCCCCGAGGCCCGGCCCCGCGCTTGCCGAGGCGGCGGCGGTCGCCGCCTTCCATAGCCGCGCGTCGTCCCAGCCCTACGCCGACGTCCAGTGGACGCTGCGCAAAAACGTCAAGAAACCGCGGGGTGCCAAACCCGGAACGGTGGTCCTCAAACGTTTCGAAACGATCCGGGTGCGGCCTCGGCTGCCCTCGTGAATTCGTCGAAATCAACGCTTCGAAGTCGGTTCGACGTCAACCTCGTCCCGATTTCGAAAAACCTGACCGTTTTTTATCAAGACTGTCCCTCAATCGTATTGACCCTGGGCTTCATACTGCCCTAGATTCAGCGTCGCCATGCGGATTCGAGATATCGTCAAATTCGCGTTCGGGGTGCTGCTCGCCGTGGTCCTGATGGCCTGGGTGCTGCGCGGGACCGATCTCGCGACGTTGTGGAGCGAGATTCGCAACGCCTCGATCCTCGGATTGTTGCTCGGGGGCGCGCTGAACATCGGACACAACGTGTTCCGGGTCCTGCGCTGGCGGGTGCTGCTCAACCCGGTGCGGCGAGGTATCGGCTTTCGCGCGATGTTCGTGGCGGTCATCCTCGGTTACATGACGAGTTGGGTGATCCCGGGCCGTCTCGGCGAGTTGGTCCGGCCGATGCTCCTGTCGACGCGCGAGAGCCTTCCGTTGGGACCCATCGTCGGTTCGGTCGTTGCCGACCGGATCCTCGACATTGTGGCGGTCGCCCTGCTGTTCACGCTCGGAATCTGGGTCACGCCGCTTTCCGGCGAGGCCGCCAGGCATGCCGCGCTGCTGAAGAACGGTGCCGTGATCATGTCCATCGTGGCCATCGCCGTGCTGGCCTTGATGGTCGCCGTTTCCGTGTCGGGCCAACGCCTCTCGGATTGGTTCACTCGTCGCAGAGGCATATTTCGGTGGCTCGGCCGCGCCGGAGTGGCGCTAGCTCACGGAGCAGGAGCGCTGCGATCTCCCCGCGCGGTGGGCCTCGTGTTGATCCACTCGCTTGCGGCCTGGCTCATGATCGCGGGAGGTACCTGGGTCTGTGTGCTGGCCGGCGGGGCGGAGGTGTCCTTCGGCACGATGCTGGTGATCCTTCCGATGCTCGTGCTGGGGGTCGCGGTGCCGACGCCGGGGGGAGCGGGCTCGTATCACGGCGCGATGAAGGCCGGGCTGATGCTCTTCGGGGTGTCCCAGGTGACCGCGGTCAGCGTAGGATTGCTCGCGCATATGATGATGGTATTGCCGGTCATCGTGGTCGGAGCCGTGCTGCTATGGACGGAGAACGTTCGTTGGGGTGACCTGATTTCAGGCGCCCGCCGATTTCGACAACTCGGGGACCAGTCGACAACCCGGTTGGAGGGGGTCTCGTGAACTGTCCGTTTTGCGCCCATCCGAAAGACAAGGTCGTGGATTCACGGGAAGCGAACTCCGGCGAAGCGATTCGCCGCCGCCGCGAGTGCCTGGAATGCGGGAGGCGTTTCACTTCGTACGAACGGATCGAGGAGATCCCGTACCTCGTGATCAAGAAGGACGGCCGGCGTGAGGCGTTCGACCGGAGCAAGTTGGCCGCCGGGCTGCACACCGCGTGCGAGAAACGGCCTGTCTCGGCAAAAGCCATCGAGGCGGTGGTCGACGAGATCGAGACCATGCTCCACGACAGCACCGAACGCGAGGTCGAAGCGGCGGCGATCGGAGCGCGGGTGATGGAGCGGTTGCGGGAGTTGGATAAGGTCGCTTACGTGCGATTCGCGTCGGTGTACCGGCGTTTCGAGGACGTGCAGGAATTCATGTCGGAATTGCGTGATCTGTTGGAGACCCGGAAGTAGCTCGGACGGATGACCCGGGTCGGGAGCGAAGACGTGCAGAAAACGATGGGACCGTTGATGGAGATGGCGCGGATCCAGAGCGAGATCAACCGCCTCTTCGACAACCTGCTGGATCTCGAGGACCAACCCGGCGGGGCTGGCAGCTGGATGCCCAACGCTGACATCCTCGAGACCGAGGACACGTTGGTGCTCAAGGTAGAGATACCCGGCGTCGCGCCGGATAAGCTGTGCCTGTCGGTTCACGGGGGCAACGTGATCCTGCGCGGAGAAAAAGCGCGGCCCAGCGCGGAGGGTGCCGTCGAGTTCCACACGGCCGAGCGCCAGTTCGGCCGGTTCAAGCGCGTGATTCAACTCGGCGTTCCGGTCAACACACGCTTGGCTACGGCCGAGTTGAGCAACGGGCTGCTGGAAGTTCGCTTCCCCAAGGTTCCCAATCGTCGCGGCGAGGAAGTGCCGATCGAGATAACCGGCAAATGAACGAACCCGTGAAGACCGAAAACCAGGAAGAAGTTCGCATCCCCGATGAACTGCCGGTGCTCCCGCTGCGCGACATGGTGGTCTACCCGTTCATCATCGCGCCACTTTCGGTCGCGCGACCGCTGTCGATCCAGGCGGTGGACCAGGCGCTCTCCGAAAATCGCATGATCTTGTTGGTGTCGCAGAAAGACAAGGACAACGACGACCCCGATGGCGATGATCTCTACACCACGGGAACCGTCGCCGTGATCATGCGCATGCTCAAGCTGCCCGACGGCCGGATTCGCGTGTTGGTCCAGGGTGTGTGCCGGGCCCGGATCACCGGAGTGACGGGCACGCGGCCGTTCATAACGGCGAAGATCGAACGCTTGGCGGACCAGGTCTACGACCCGGACTCGATCGAGAAGGAAGCCTTGCAACGCTCGGTCAAGCGTTTGCTCGAACGCGCCACCGGACTGGGCAAGAACCTGCCGTCCGAGGTGATGGTGATCGCCAACAACTTGGAAGACCCGGGCCGGCTGGCCGACCTCACCGCGTCGAACCTCGACCTGCAGATCGAGGATTGCCAGCAGGTCCTCGAAACGCTCGATCCGATCGCGCGGCTGCGCCACGTCCACGATTTCCTCAAGAAGGAACTGGACCTGCTGTCGATGCAGCGCGAGATCGATTCGCTGGCGCGCGACGAGATGGACCGCTCCCAACGCGAGTACTACCTCAGGCATCAGTTGAAGGCGATCCAGACCGAACTCGGCGAGGGCAACGAACTCACCGAGGAGGTCGAGCAATACCGCTCCAAGGCCGCAAAGCTCAAGATGCCGACCGACACCAAGAAAGAGTTCGAACGGCAGTTGCACAAGCTCGAGCGCATGCACCCGGATTCGTCCGAGGCCACGACGGTGCGCAACTACCTCGACTGGCTGACCACGCTGCCGTGGGGCAAGACCACGCGCGACAATCTCGATCTGGTCAAGGCCAAGAAGATTCTCGACGAGGATCACTACGGGCTGGACAAGATCAAGGAGCGCATCCTCGAGTACCTGTCGGTTCGCAAGTTGAAAAAGAAGAGCAAGGGGCCGATCCTTTGCTTCGTCGGACCACCCGGCGTGGGCAAGACGTCGCTGGGGCGTTCGATCGCCCGTGCGCTGGGTCGCAAGTTCACGCGGCTGTCGCTGGGCGGCGTGAAGGACGAGGCCGAGATTCGAGGCCATCGCCGCACGTATGTGGGTGCAATGCCCGGCCGCATCATCCAAGGGCTGCACCAGTGCGAATCGGCCAACCCGGTGTTCATGCTGGACGAGGTCGACAAGGTCGGGTCGGACCACCGCGGTGATCCGTCGTCGGCGCTGCTCGAGGTGCTCGATCCGGAGCAGAACTTCGCCTTCCGTGACCACTACCTCGGGGTGCCTTACGACCTCACGGACGTGATGTTCATCACCACGGCCAACCTGCTGGACCCGATCCAGCCGGCGTTCCGCGACCGCATGGAAATCATCCGTCTGTCGGGCTACACCGAGGAGGAGAAACTCACGATCTCCCAACGCCACTTGGTTCCGCGCCAAATCGAGGAGAACGGTTTGGGCGACGATAAGATCGAGTTCTCCGAGAACGCGCTGAAGGTGATCATCTCGAATTACACGCGCGAGGCCGGGCTGCGCAACCTGGAGCGTTGGATCGCGGCGGTGTGCCGCAAGGTCGCCCGGCAGGTCGCCGAGGGGCGCAAGACCAAGGTGCGGATCATTGCCTCGAGCGTCGAGGGTTACTTGGGGCCGGCACTCGCGACCCGCGAAGATGCGCTCTCGGAAGACCAGATCGGAGCCGCTACCGGTCTGGCATGGACCGAATCGGGCGGCGAGATCCTGTTCATCGAGGCCACCACGATGGATGGCCGGGGGAAGCTGATCCTCACCGGCCAGCTGGGCGACGTCATGAAGGAATCGGCCCAGGCCGCGCTCTCGTACGCGAGAACGTACGCGCAGGATCTCGGAATCCCCGACGGCTACTTCGAGGATCGAGATGTCCATATCCACATCCCCGAGGGGGCGATCCCGAAGGACGGGCCGTCCGCGGGGATCACGATCGCGACCGCGATGCTCTCGGTGTTCAGCCGTCGTCGCGTCAGGCGCGATTTCGCCATGACAGGCGAGATCACGCTGCGCGGGAACGTGCTCCCGGTGGGTGGCATCAAAGAAAAGGTCCTCGCGGCGCGGCGCGCGGGGGTGACCCACCTGGTGTTGCCCGAGTCCAATCGCAAGAACCTGGAGGAGATCCCGAAGGCCATCCGCCGCGAACTCAAGTTCTTCTTCGTAAAGAACGTCCGGGAGGTGTTCGACCTGGCCCTCCTACCGGCCGAGAAGGCCCAGGAGTCCGTGTCCGTCTCAGACAACCCGGTGACCCAAGAGACGCTGCAACCTTTGGTCTAGCCCGGGCCATCCCGTGCTTTTCAGGCTGCCTTGCGCCTTCCCCGGCGTGTTGGCTGGCCGGACCCTCGGCCGGTATCATGAGCGGCCTATCAAGAGTCCAATTTTTCGGGTTTCTTGAGCTAGACGTGCACCGAGAAGCCACCGTACCACCCTCGAGGTCGGAGGCCTTGGCCCGGAGGGTGTGCCCTCGGGGAGGGGCGAGTTGGAGCGATGCGGGACGAGCCGCAGCTAATCCGTGACGCTTCAGCCGGCGAGCGAGCGGCGTTTGACGAACTGGTTCGTCTCAAACGTGAGCGCGTGGTCCGTACGGCCTACCAGGTCACGGGTGACCTGGATGACGCGCTGGACGTAGCCCAGAGCGTCTTTATGAAGCTGTGGCAAGGGTTGGACAGTTACGACTCGAGCCGTCGCTTCGACACGTGGTTGTATAGGGTGACCGTCAACGCCGCCATCGACTTTATTCGTGGCCATGGGCCGAAAGGGACGATTCAACCACTCCCGGACGACCCCACCGACCTCGTCATGGAAAGCGGTCCGGGTATGGAAGCCCGGCTCGATCTCGTTACGCTGCAGCAGGCATTCTCGAGACTGGCTGGTGCGCTGGCTCCGAAACAACGTGCGGCGTTCGTGCTGCGCGAGATCGAAGGTCTGGATACCGCGGAAGTCGCGCGGGTGATGGGCGTGGCCGAATCGACCGTGCGCAACCATCTGTTCCAGGCGCGCAAGACGCTCAAGGCCGGGTTGGAGCGGGATTACCCGGGCCTGGTCCCGAAGCCCCGGACGGGAAAATGATGAGCGACCATCTCCGACGACACCAGTTCGCCGCGTTCGACGCCTTGGCGGACGACCAGCGCGGCGCGGCGCTGGACCACCTGCGCGAGTGCGCCGTGTGCCGCGCGGCATGGTTGGCTGAAGACGGCAGCCGCGTGTTTGCGTTGCTGGCCCGGGTGCCGTTTCCGGAAGACAGGCTCGAGCGCCTCTCGGAGCGTGTCGATGCGGCGCTCGATGGGCTCGAACCGCGCGTTCCGGCGCAGCGTGGAGTGTTCCGCGTGACCTCGATCGCGGCGTCGCTGCTGCTCGCGGTGGCGCTCGGTGCCGTACTGTGGAATCACGAGCTCCCGGCGAACCGGGTCGCCGGGTTGGATCCGATCGGCGTGCTTCCTCCGTTCGAGGAGGACGTGGCCGGGATTCGACTCGTGGCCTCGCCCGGCGGCGAGGCGCAGGTGCTGGATCTCAGTATCGGTGGGACCCAGATCCTCATGATCTTCGACGAGTCGATCAAGCTGTGATTCGACTCCGGGCGGGGATCGCGATTTGCGCGGCGGTTTTCGGGCTCGTGTTTGCCGTCGCGCCTGTCGCGGCGCAGGAATTGACCGACCCGATCCGCGCGAGGACCTTCCGGGTCGAATTCAAGCCGCTGACCGACGCGGCCGAGCTGATCGGGCCGCTGTTGACGGACGAAGGCTCGGTCATGATGCGGCCGCGACAAGGAATCCTGATCGTTGAAGACAGGACGTCCGTCCTGCTCCGTGTCGGGCAAGTGCTGGAGAGTTTCGATCTCCCACCGCGCAGCGTGAAGATCACGTTCGTCCTGTTCATGGGCCGCGACATCCGTGAGAACGCCTCGCGGCCAGCGTCGACGGCCAGCGTCTTTTCGGAGCAGGTCAACGCGGTGATCGAAGCGCTCGGCGACGTGACCAAGTGGACGTCCTACGAGCCGCTGGGCAGCCGCTCGGTTCAGGGCCAGGAGGGCAGCCGGACCGTCGCCGATCTGTCGAGCGATTACCGCGTATTGTTCGAGATCGACACCGTCACCCGCCGTGCGGGTAAGGAAGTCGTCAAATTCGATCGAATCGTCCTGCAGCGTGTCGGTCGTGACAAAGACGGCAACGAAACCCTCGAGGACCTGTATGCCACCGCGGGCACGCTCAAGACCGGCATGTTGCACGTGGCGGGCGCGGCCTCGGGTCCGGGCGCGGACCGCGCCATTTTCCTGACGATGCAGGTCGAGGCGGAGTGACGATGCCCCAATTCTTATGCCGAGTCGCGACCCGGTCGGGAGAGGTGATCGAGCGGTCCTACGTGTACGCCGACGAACCGTCGTTGCGCCGGGACCTCGAAGGCCAGGACCTGATGTTGCTGTCGGTGCGGCAAAGTAGTTCGCTGCTCGGCGGGCTGGCCAAACTGTTCTCGATCCGCAAGCGAGTGTCCTCGCGCGACTTCCTGCTGTTCAATCAAGAGTTCTCCGCGCTGATCCGTGCCGGCCTGCCCATCGTGACATCGCTCGATATTCTGCTCGAGCGGCGTAAGAACGAGACCTTCTGCAACGCCCTGCAGGACATCCGTAACCGCGTCAAGAGCGGCGAGGCGCTGTCCGAAGCGTTCGCGGCGCAGGGCGACCTGTTCCCGTCGCTCTACGCGTCCACGCTCGCCTCGGGCGAACGGTCGGGCGAATTGGCCGAAGTCATTTCGCGTTTCATCAAGTATTGGCACAACCTACTCAAGATCAAACGTACCGTCGTCTCGGCGCTGATTTACCCCGTGATCCTGGCCAGCCTAGGTCTCGGGCTGATCGCGCTGCTGATTTTCTTCATCCTCCCGAAGTTCAGTATTTTCCTGGAGGAGATGGGTGCGGAATTGCCGTTGATCAGCCGAATTCTCCTCGGAATTTCAGCTTTTTCAACGCAGAACTGGCAAATGCTGTTGGCCGTGCTTATTACCTCGGTGTTCGGTTTTCTATTGTGGAGACGAACCCCCGGAGGCCGCCTCGCGTTGGACCGCTTCAAGCTGCGCATCCCACTCGTCGGTACGGTAGCCCGCAATTACGCTCAAAACCGCTTTACTCGCACACTGGCGACGCTGCAGGCGGGGGGCATCCCGCTCGTTTCGTCGCTGGAGTTGGCGGCGCACTCCGTCGGCAACCTGGTCTACGAAGAGGGCCTGCTCAAGGTCGGCGAGAAGGTTCGGCGCGGTCAGTCGCTGTGGGAGAGTCTCGACGAAACGGGGTTGATCGCCGATATCACGGTGCAGATGGTCAAGGTCGGGGAATCGACCGGTATGTTGGTCGACATGCTGAACAGTTGTTCGGACTTTGTCGACGAGGAGATAGACGCCCAACTACAACGACTCGTTTCATTGGTAGAGCCGCTGATGCTGATTTTCATGGCCGTCCTCGTGGGCCTCATGCTGATGGCCGTTTACATGCCGTTGATCCAGGCCTACGGCTCGGCCGGGGCCTGAATCGGAGCTAGAGAATGTCGGACGAGATTCGCGTCAAGGAGAACCCGGTGGATGCCCTCGAAGAGGTGCAGAGCCAGGAAGACGCGCTCAACGAAGAACTGGAAACCCGGCAGGTCGCCGAGCGGCTGAGCCTGGAGTACGTCGATCTCGACAACTTCGAGATCGATCCGGCGCTGTTCCGCTCGATCCCCGTCGATCTGATGTTCCGCTACAACTTCGTCCCGCGCCGGCGCACCGAGATCGGTCTCCAGATCGTCGTCTCCGATCCCACCGATGTGTTGAAGATCGACGAACTGGAACTGCTCCTCGGCAACAGCATTGAAATTTGCGTGGGGACCCCGACGGCGGTCCAGGAAATCCTCAAGAAATCCGAATCGTCTCAGCGTGTGCTCGAGGAGGCTACCGAAGGGTTCCGCATCCAGCTCGTCACCGAGGACGAACAGACCGGCGAAGAAACGCTCACGATCGACAAGATGACCGAGGGCAGTTCGCCGATCATCAAACTCATCGACTCGACGATCTTCAACGCGCTTCAGCGCCGCGCGTCGGACATCCATATCGAGACCCGCGACAAGGAAGTCGTCATCAAATATCGCATCGACGGCGTGCTGTACCAGGCGATGGAGCCGATCGACAAGAAGTTCAACGCGACAATCATTTCGCGCATCAAGATCATGTCCGAACTGGACATCTCCGAGAAGCGTATCCCGCAGGACGGTCGCTTCAAGCTGCGACTCAAGGGGCGCACCATCGACTTCCGTGTTTCGATCGTGCCCACGACGCACGGCGAGGACGCGGTGATTCGCATCCTCGACAAGGAGTCGATGTCCGAGGAGTTCGCCAGCCTTAACCTAGCGGTGTGCGGCTTCGAAGAGCGCGACATGGTCCGGCTGCGCCGCTTCATCAAGGAGCCTTACGGGATGGTCCTGGTCACCGGGCCGACCGGTTCGGGAAAAACAACGACGCTCTATGCGGCCTTGTCCGAGATCCGTACCGAGGAAGAAAAGGTCATCACCATTGAAGATCCGGTCGAGTACCAGTTGCCGGGCATCACGCAGATCCCCGTCAACGAGCGCAAGGGGTTGACCTTCGCCAAGGGCCTGCGTGCGATCCTGCGGCACGATCCGGACAAGGTGATGGTGGGCGAAATCCGCGACGAGGAGACCGCGCAGATCGCGATCCAGTCGGCGATGACGGGCCACCTCGTGTTTACGACCGTTCATGCCAACAACGTGGTCGACGTGCTGGGCCGTTTCCTGAACATGAACGTCGAGCCGTACAACTTCGTGTCGGCGCTCAACTGCATCCTGGCGCAGCGGCTCGTGCGGTTGATCTGCGAATCTTGCAAGCGGCCTGTCAAGGCGTCACGCCGGCAGTTGATCGAATCGGGGCTCGACCCCAACCGCTACGGCGACTGGACGTTTTACGAGGGCAAGGGTTGCATCGATTGCAACGGCACCGGGTACCGCGGCCGCACGGCGATCGCCGAACTGCTCAACATGTCCGACCGTATTCGCCAAATGATCCTCGAGCGCAAGCCGGGATCCGACATCAAGCGCGCGGCCAAGGAAGAGGGCATGACATTCCTGCGCGAAGCGGCGCTCGCGAAGGTTTTTTACGGTAAGTCGACGCTCCACGAAATCAACAAAGTCACGTTCGTGGACTAGCTGGTTCTAAGGAGAGGGATGGCATCGTTGCAGGAGATCTGGACGCGACTGGACGGCACCGCCGCCGCGGTCGGACTGCGCCCGGCTTACCCGCCGGTGGCGCTGGATCTGGAACAACGGGTGATCTCCCTGGTACGGTGCAAGTCCCGCCGAGGGCGCAAGCCATTGCTCGAAGCGCACGTGCAGCGCGTGTGCGACGCTGCGGTGTTACCCGACTCGATCTTCCAACCGACGGCAGGAAAGACGCCGGGCCTGGTCGAGGGTCTGCGAGAGGTGTTTGAGGTCAGCGGGACGCGTCCCGGGCGTGTGTCCGTCGTGCTTCCCGACAACCTGGCGAAGATCTCCCTGCTGCAGTTGCCCGAGCGGCCTCCGAGCCAGCGCCAACTCGACGAACTCGTTCGGGGGAAGATGCGCAGGGCGGTTCCGTTCCGGCTCGACGACGTCGTGATCTCTTATCAAGTCACCCCCGGTGTCGGCCGTGCGGTCGCAGTGCTCGTGGTCCTGGTTCACCGAAGCCTGGTGGAGCGCCTCGAGCGCGCACTCGAGGCGATCGGTGCGCGTCCCGGTCTGATCGATCTGGCGACGCCCAATCTGCTCAACCTGGCTCGGCACCGGATCGACCAGCTAGGCGCCGAGGGGGGGGACGTCGTGTTGCTCAACTGTGCTGCGCGTTACCATTCGCTGGTCATCGTGCGGGACGGACAGGTCATCTTTTATCGTTGCAAGACGTTCGCAACGGCGGCCGACGGTTCGCCGGGTCCCAACGGCAGTCTGGCCCGCGAGGTCGCGCATTCGTTCGCGTACTACCGCGAGAAACTCGGCGGCGAGGGGATCGGATCGATCCTGGTGCGCAGCACCTCGGTCTCCAATGACGAGGTTGCCGACCAACTCGCCGGCTTGGAGTGTGATCGCATCGGCTCAATCCAGATCGGTGACAGCGTCGAACTCGCCGACGGTGTGCAACTCGACGAGGATGCGGCCCAGCGGTTGGCGCCGGCGATCGGTGCGGCGATCGCGAGGACCGGCTGATGCGGCCGGTCGAACTCAACCTGGCCTCGCGGCCGTTCCGCAACAACACGCTTGTGTGGCTGGGGTATATCTGTCTGCTAGCGGCGGCGGTGGGGTTCACGTACTGGAATGTGTCCTCGTTCCGCCATTACCGGCAAGAACTGGCCGCGCTCGATCGAGAACAGGGGAACATCGATCAAGAACAGAGCGACCTGGTCGAGCGGCACCGCAAGATTCTTCACGGCGTCAAGAAGTTCGACCGTATCGCAATCGGACGCCGTACGAGCAAGGCGAACGAGGTCATCGATTGGAAGGCGTTCTCGTGGACGCGGTTGTTCAACCGGCTCGAGGAGGTGCTTCCCAACAACATCAAGATGATGTCGGTCCGCCCGATTTTCCACGACAGCAAGGACGACGTCGATGGGGCGGACCCCCGGCGGTCCATGCCCGTCACGGTCGAGGGGCTGGCGCGCGATTGGGATGCGTTCTTCGAGTTGGAAACCAACCTGATCAAACACGAGTCGTTCGGCCGCTTGGAGCCCCGGAACATCAAGACGATGGACAACGGCGAGCGGTCGTTCTCGATCCTATTCCGGTACTACCCCGACGAACCGGTCGCGACGCCGGCTTCGGCCGTGACCGAGGACGTCGTCCGGACGCTGCCGCCGGACGAGGCGAATGGGGGCAGCGGCGACCCCGTCCAAGTAGAGGATGCCAAGGATACGGTCGGTGATCCGGGGGTCGACCTGGCCGACCGACGTGAACTCCCGGACTCGGCCCGGCAACCTGCCGAGGTTGTCGACGAGTGGGCCGTCCAGGCCGAGACGGCCACCACCCGGCAGGCCAAACGGCAGACCGCGCACACGCCGCCCCGCAGGACGCTGCCCAAGGTGCAGCCGGGGGCCGCCGAAACCGACGATGAGGGGAAACCGCGATGAAGGCACGCCGCGTCCGCTTCAACATTCGTGGCCAGGGCATGCCGATCCTGGTCGGGTTGCTTGTGTTGATCGTGGCGAATACCCTCGCTTGGGCGATGCTGGTGCGGCCCCAGGCCGCCGAGTACCTCGACCGGACCAAGGTTGGCGGCGGGGAAGACCAGAGACTTCTGCGTGAGTATCGCGATTCGGTCTTGAACGGCGAGGCTTACGTCGCGGGGCTCGGCAAGGCAGCGGAAGATTGGCGCTACCTGCGTACCGAGATCCTGTCCACGCGCGAAGAACAATTGGTCGAGATCCAGCAAGAACTGACCCGGCTGTGCGCCGAGTTTCGTATCAACATCGATACCGTTTCGATCAGGAACGAGATCCTTCGCGAGGAGGGGCTCGACCGTTTTGCGATGGTGATCCCGCTGGAAGGCGGCTACGCCAACCTGCGGCGATTCCTGCAGGCGGTCGAGGCATCCGAGAAGTTCTTGGTCGTCGAAGGCGTGGCCCTGGAGGGGGCGGTTCGCGGCGCGGGGTCCGACAAGTTGCATCTGAGCATCACCGTGGCGTCCTATTTTTCCGTGACGGCCGTCGCGCGATCCGCGTCGTAGGAGCGGGAGGAACTCGAGATGCGCAAGTTGACATCACGCGAGAAATTCCTACTCGTCGTCGTCGTCGGGCTGGGCGTTCTGGGCTGGATGTACGGCCGGGACGGTGGGCTGGCCGGAGTCGGTGTCAAGGCCAAGGAACTCGCCGAGCTCAAGTACGGCGCGCCCCCGGTCGTGCAGTTGGCCCGCCTGGAGCGAACAGCGGTGGCCTACGATTCCAAGGCGCGCAACCTGTTCTCGTACTTCACGCCGCCGCGGCCGGCCCGGCCGCCGGCGCCCAAGGTCAGCCCGTCCAAGCCGGTGCAGCGCCGATCGCTACCGCCTCCGGTCGCGAAATCCACGGTGACGCGGCCGGCGCCGGAGCCCCGGCCGCCGCACCCGAGTTTCCGCTACATCGGGTTCCTGGGCCCCAAGGACAACAAGATCGCGGTCCTGGAGCGGGGCGACGAGGTCCTGCTCGCGGGTATCGGTGAGGTGATCGAGGAGCAGTACAAGGTCGTCGACTTCAAGTACGAAATGCTGATCATCGGCTACACCGCCGAGAAATGGGCCGACAAGACGACCGAATTGCCGATGAAACGATAACGCATGAAACGGAACGAAAGAAAAACGAGAGGAAGATAGACAATGTTCCACTCACAACGCTGGACACGCCTGACCGCCGTCGGGGTCGTGCTGGCGCTTTCGATCGGTTGCGCCGCGCAAAAAGCCTACACCCGTGCCGAGCGCGAGATGCGCCGGGAAAACTACGACAGGGCGGTGATCGACTATTCCAAGGCGCTGGCCATGGAGCCGGGCAACACGCGCTATTCCGTCGGTTTTGAACGGGCCAAGCTCAGGGGTTCGGCCAAGCATTTCCTGAAGGCCCAGCGCTACCACCAGGCGGGGCAGTTCGCTTTGGCGATCGCCGAGTATCAGCAGACTTTGTTGCTCAACCCGGGCAACGAGTACGCGCAGAATGAAATGAGAAAGGCGATGCGCGAACTGCGGTTGCAGCAATCGGGTCCATCCCGCATGGAAGAGATGAAGCGGCTGGCGAAACTGAAGGACCTCGCCCCGCCCAAGCTGCATCCGGGCGCCAATATTCCGATCTTGATGCGCTTCGAGGAGGCCGAGATCGGCAAGATCTTCGAGGCCATCGGCAAGGCATCCGGGATCAACTTCATCTTCGACGACAAGGTCGACGCCCAAAAGCCGCTCACGATCGATATCGGCAACGTGACGATGGAAAAAGCGCTCGACGTGCTGATGCTGCAGACTAAGAACTTCTACAAGGTCATCGACGAGCACACGTTGCTGATCGCGCCGGACACGCGGCAAAAGCGCCAGGAGTATGAAGACCAGGTGATCCGCACCTTCTTCCTCAGCAATGCCGACACCAAGACCATCGTCACGGTGCTGCGATCCCTGCTGCAATCGCGCCAGATCGCCGAGAACTCGGACCTCAATTCGATCACCATCAAGGACACGCCGGCGAAGATCGCGATTGCGGAACGCATCATCAACGCCAACGACAAATCCAAGGGCGAGGTGATCATCGATGTCGAACTGATCGAGATCAACCGCACGTTGACCAAGATGTTGGGCATTGACCTGTCGAGCAAGACGCTGGGCCTGAGCTTCATGGGCGGCAATGCCTCGGTGCCGCTGAACAACCTGGACATCATCCGACAGACCGGCAACTGGACCGTCGGCGTGATCCCCAGCGTGATCCTCGATTTCCTCAAGTCCGATAGTGAGACCAAGCTGATTGCCAAACCGCAGCTTCGCGTCGCCGAGGGCGAGGAGGCGTCGATCCTGATCGGCGACCGCGTCCCGATCCCGACCACGACGTTCAATACGTCGAACACGATCGGCGGCAGCATCGTGCCGATCACGTCGTTCACGTACCAGAACGTCGGGATCACGGTTCGCGTTAAACCACGCGTGCACCACAACAAAGAAATCACACTGGAGGTCGAGGTCGAGATCAGCCAGTTGTCCGGCACGGTCGAAACGAGTGCCGGACAGAGGCAACCGATCATCGGGACACGCACGATCCAGACGGTGATCCGTCTGCGCGACGGTGAAACCAGCCTGCTCGCCGGATTGATCCAGCACACCAGCAGCGACACCATCTCCGGCATTGCGGGGTTGATGAACATCCCCGGTCTGCGCCGCGTGTTCTCCGGCAGCACCATAGAGAACCGGGAGACCGAGATCGTGATGACGCTGACGCCGCACATCGTGCGCATCCCCGACATCACCGAGGAGGACCTGGCGACGCTTTGGGTCGGCACCGAGGAACACATGCAGCTCCGCGGGCCCGCGCAGAACGCGCTGGGTCAGAGTCCGTTCGCCGCACCGGTTGATTTCCCGTCGGCCGAAGCGCGATCGAACAATAACCGCACCGGATCCGCGGTGGGCAACGTGAACACGACCGCGAGTTCTGAGGAGGTCGAAAACGACATCGCCCGTTCGGTCGAGCAGCGCGACGCGCGCGAAGCCGCTGAGGCCGACGGCAACGCCGACGCCGGGTCGTCCGGAGACGCGCCCGGCATTGGCACCCGACGGCCCGGCCGGGGCGGGTCGGGTGACATCGCCGACGACGTGGTCGCGGACGACGAGGACCCGCGCCCGACAGGGCCCGCAGTGATCTCGATGATCCTGTCGAGTGCGGTCTACCACGTGGGCGACACCGTGGTCGTCGAGATCGTGATGTCCAACGCCAATAACGTCGGATCGGTCCCGTTCCACTTGCGCTACAACCCCCAGGCGCTGCAATTCATCTCGCCCGCCACCGAGGGGCCGCTGATGCGTAGCGATGGAGCCAATACCGTGTTCCTGGCCACCCCGGCGGGCGGAGGGGGAGAGTTGGTCGTGGGTCTTTCGCGTATGGGCGCGGGGCAGGGTGTCGACGGAACCGGCACGTTGGCCGTGTTCCGGTTCCAGGCGATCGGAGTCGGAGACTGCGGCTTCAACTTCACCGGCGCGGCGGTCAAGGATCCGCAGGCGCGCAACTTGCCCGCGGCGTTCAACACCGCAGCCGTCAGGGTCGATCCTTGAGCTGGTTCCGATCCATCGGCGCACGGCTGCGCAACCGCGGAAACCAGCGCGGGTTGACGCTGGTCGAATTATCATCGGTCAGCGCGATCATCCTCATCATGGCCGCGGTGACGTACCCCGTGGCGAACACGATGCTCAAGCGGCAGAAAGAACTCGAGCTGCGCCGCGCGCTGCGCACCATCCGCACGGCGCTCGACCGTTTTCAATACGACACCGAACGCTTCCCGGGAATTCGCATCGGTTACTTGGACCGCACCAACGAGGAGGGTTACCCCGAGGAGCTGGAGTGGCTCTACGAGGGCATCGATATCGGTGATGCCGTCGGGACGAAGATCAAGTACCTGAGAAGGATGCCGCTCGACCCGATGACGGGCGCGGCGGATTGGGACACGCGCTCGAGCCGGGACGATCCCGAATCGTTGTTCTCGGACAACATCAACATCTTCGACGTGCGTTCCACGAGCGACAAGATCGGCCTCGACGGCACGCGATACAACACGTGGTAGGAGCGATGCGATGAAACGGCAAGCGTGGAACGAACGCGGTTTCACTTTGATCGAAATGCTGATCGTCGTTGCGTTGATCGGCATCCTCGCGACCATTGCGGTCGGCCAGTACCAGCGTTCGATCGTCAAGGCCAAGGAAGCGGCGTTGCTCGAGAATCTGTTCGTGATGCGCTCGCAGATCAACAATTACTTTGCCGACAAGGGCGAATATCCGTACGACCTGCAAACCCTGGTCGACGAACATTATCTCAAGAGAATCCCCAACGATCCGATCACGCGCAGCCGCGATACCTGGGTCGTGACGTACTCGGACCTCGGGAATGAAGAAGACATCTCGACTGAACAGGGAATCGAAGACGTCCGCAGCGGCGCCGACAGGCTGGCGATCGATGGGACTCCCTACGCCGACTGGTAGACCCGCGCACGTCAAGCAAGAACTAGGAGTCAAGCACCATGGTCCGTTCAAGAAGCATCGCAACTTTGTCAGCGCTGTCGCTCGTGGCGGCTTTGGGCTGTGTGAGCAGTCCACTCTTCGCGCCGTCGGACGGCCAGATCCTCCTGAGCGCCAACCCCGCCGCGATCGTGCTCGACGAATTCGCGGATCCCCCGGTGACCACCGGGTCGACCGTGGTGAGCGCGCTGATCATCGACGTCAACGGAATCCCGCAGGCCGGCGTGACGGTCGTTTTCACCACGAACGGCGGTGAGTTGGCCTCCGCGCCCGCGGGACAGGCGATCATGTCGATGGATACGGACGACAACGGGTTCGTGTCGGATACGTTGACCCTGCAACTCGGCGACCCGACGACGGTCACGGTCACGGCCCGCTCGGGTGCGTTGACGGGAACGATCGCCGTCGAGAAGAGCGAGGTCCCGCCGAATCAGCTGCCGCTTGCGTTCATCAGCATCACCCCCGCGAACTCGGCGTTGCTCAACGAGACCGTGATCTACGATGGAACGCCCTCCAACGATCCGGACGGCGACCCGATCACCTGCTACCAGTGGACGATCGAGTCCTCCACGAGCATCCCGAGCCCGGATCTGCCGTGCATACCACCGAACTCCCGCTGCGAAGTCGCGCAAGGCCCCGGGACCTCGTTCCTGACGCGCAGCTACACGGCGGAGCAGATGATCGCCGTGACCCTGCGCGTCAGCGATGATCCGTCGATCGCCTGTTCATCAGGTGGCCCCGTCGAGTCGATCGCGGCGTTTGGTGGGGCGGTGGTGGAAGCCTACGATGTCGTTTGTGACCGTTCGGCTCCCATCGCGGGCGCCGGCGCGAATCAGACCGTCTCGCTCGGTGGGAACGCGATGGTCAC
>SMVB01447435.1_pt1 | contig 56009 bp, 46 predicted proteins | sample 2456461 | NCBI WGS metagenome assembly SMVB01 (sample SAMN11095934, study PRJNA526329) | marine sediment metagenome | biome: Marine sediment; feature: Surficial sediment; material: Deep marine sediment; isolation source: Hadal surficial sediment | place: Pacific Ocean | collected 2014-05 | depth...
CTCAGCCCGAACCGGAGCCTGAACCCGAACCGGAGCCTGAACCCGAACCGGAGCCTGAGCCCGAACCGGAGCCTGAACCCGAACCGGAGCCTGAGCCCGAACCGGAGCCTGAAGCCGAACCGGAACCTCAGCCCGAACCGAAGCCGGAACCGGAGCGCGAGGATGAGCCCGCACCCGAGCTTGAGACCAGGGCTACGCCTGGGCCCGAACCCGCCCTCGAGCGCGAACCCGAAACCGCACGCATCTTAGAAGCCCAACCCGGCCGCACCGTTGCGCCGGCGCGGAGCGGAGCCGACATCGCGCGCGACATTGCCCAACGAATCCTTTCGGCGGACTACACAGTGTTCGACCACATCCAGTTCGGCTTAGACGAGGGTGTGGTGGAAATTGAAGGCTCCCTGACGACTCGAGAAAAGAAAGATGCACTCGAGAGCAGCATCGCGAACGTCCCGGGCGTCGTCTCGGTCAAGAGCGACATCCGTGTCCAATCCGACTCTTCCGCGGATCAAAGGCTGCGACGGAACCTGTTCCGCCGCATCTACGACGATCCTTCCTTCGCCGAGTTTGCCGACCAATCCAACCCTCCCGTCCACATCATCGTCCACGGGAAGCACGTGACCTTGACAGGCGCCGTGGACACGCTCATTCAACAAATGGCGGCGGAGGCGATCGTGCGTACGACCTTCGGCGTGCTTTCGGTGAAGAACCGCATCCGCGTTCGGGATCGCGAGTAGCGCGTCCGATCTTCAGGCCAAAGCACCTCGAAGCGTTGCGACCTGCTCGCGCACGTGATCCGCCGACACGTGGCCAACTGGAATCGGCGCGCCCACGGAGATGCCGACGCGACTCGAGAGCTTCCCGAGTGTCACGTCGCGAAGCCGCGTGCGCGCCCGTGAGAACAAGCTGCCCCAGAGCCCCGAAAGGCCGATGGGCACAACGGCGACCGGCGTGCGAGCCACGATGTGCTCGATGCCTTTTCGAAACACGCGCACCTCGCCGTCTTCCGTAAGGCTGCCCTCGGGAAATATGCAGACGGCTTCGCCGTTGTCGAGAGCCTCGGCAATCTCGTCCATCGCCGTTCTCAAGATCTCGGGGTTCTCGCTCCGCCCCGCGATTGGGATGACGCGGGCCCAGCGCAAGAGCGTGCCGACGATGGGCAGCTTGCCGAATTTGTAATACATGACGAAGCGCACCGGCCGCGCAAGTGTCGCCGCGAGAATGAACGCATCCACATAGGTCACGTGGTTCGCGGCGAGGAGCACGGGGCCGTTGTCAGGGATGTTCTCGAGTCCATCGACGCGAGGACGGTACACGAGGCGCACGACGAGCCAGACGAGAAGACTGACTAACAAGCGCGGCACGCGCTTGAAGATATAAACGACTACCGCGGCGTTCATCAAAGCGACCACGAGATAGACAGCCACACGCTCTCTGTGACGAAGCCGGCCGCGGCCACCGCCATGACCGCGAGCTCCCAGAGCTTGATGAGCCGCACGAGCTTGGCCTTTTCGAACTTGTCCGCAAGCTGGCCAGCGAAAGCCGAGAACAGAAAGAACACAAGGATGAGAAGGCCGTTCAGAAGCGGCGTCCAGAGGCCCCCGTCATGCGCGCTCGAGAGCGCGCCAAAGGTGATGAGGAACACGAACGCCGTCTTGAACAGATTGTCGTTCAATGCCCCCAGAAACAGTGTCCAGAACAAGGGGCCTTTCGCGAATCAATTGAAGCTGACTCATCTCTTCCTCCTGACGGAGAGCTAAAGAGCAAGAGCCGTACCAAACACAAGAGGTTTAAATTCAATGACTTAAGGTCCTCATGGTGCAGCGACTTTCATGCAGCCCTGCATGCTCGGAACAGCGTGCTAGGATCGCGTCGTGTCCACCGCGAAACCGGCCGCGCTAGTGGTGGCTCTGGCCCTCGCCATCTCCTGCCGAACAGAGCTCGAGAAACCAGCCGACAACGTCCAGGTGGTCGTCCTCGGCTTCGACGGCGCCAACTGGGAGACCATCGACCCGCTCATCGAGGCGGGGAAGCTACCGCTCCTCGCGAAGCTGAAACAAGAGGCCGCCTGGGCGCCTCTCACGACGTTCAAACCCACGAAATCCCCTGTCATCTGGACGAGCATCGCGACGGGAAAGTCTATGGAGAAGCATGGCATCCTGGATTTCGTCTACATGGAGCAAAACGACATCCAGGTTCCCTACAGCAATTCCGAGCGCCGCGAGCCATCGATCTGGCAGATCCTCGATCACGCCGAGCTCCGCTCCGTCATCGTGAATTGGTTCGTGACCTACCCGCCGGACGCGATCGACGGCGTCATAGTGTCGAACCGTTTTCGCAAGACGCTTCTCTTGAAACAAGACCAGCGCCCGCGGATGGCGGACTCCGTGCACCCGCCGCATTATTTCAGCGAGCTCGAACCGTTCTTGAGCCTCGACTACGAGAACATCCGCGTGGAGCGCGAGCTACCGGATCTCCCGCGCTTGCACGAAAGCTTGAGCCCGTCGAACAGCGCCGAAGACATTCAAGTGCTGAAGGATTATCGAATCTACGTGCTTCAAGAAGCGCTCAACGAGAACGTCGCCAAGCATCTCTACGAGAGCGAAGATTTCGATCTCTTTGCCGCTTATTTTCGTTTGCCCGACATCGTGCAACATATAGCGCTCAGCTTGATCGACCCCGACCAAGTCGAGAAAACGCTGGCCGCGATGCGAAAGGGCGAGCTCGCCCGTTCAGACCGCGCTCTGTTCCAGGAGAGCCTTTCCGCCGTGCTCGAGCCGTTCTATCGCTACATGGAGCGCATCATCGAGTCATATCTGAGCTCGATGCCGGAGAACGCTTATCTCATCGTCCTCTCGGATCACGGCTTCTCACTACACCGCGGAGGCTACGACCACTATCACATCCCCGAGAGCTTCCCGGCTCCAAGCGGCATCTTCATGATGAAGGGACCCGGAACGAAGCCGGGCCTCGTGCCATCGGTGAGCGTCTACGACATCGCCCCCACGATCCTCCATCTCTTCGACCTTCCAATTGGCGAGGACATGGACGGAAGCGCCCTTACCACGGCGCTCACCTGGGAGCGCGATACGGGGAAGAAGCGCTATGCCCGCGATCTCATGGAACCGAAGGAGCATCGCCGCGACGCGGAGATCGACGCGCACACGCTCGACGAGCTGCGCTCGCTCGGCTACATCAAATAGTCAGGCGGAGATAGCGGCTAGAACTCGATGCGCACCTCCCCGACCACCTGCCGCTTGATGAAATCCCCGAAGATGTGCTGCTGAACATCCGCGTTGTTCAAGTTCGTCACCTTGACGGCCGTCGTTATCCGATCATCCGCCCACCTAACGCCGAATCCCCCATTGATGGTGAAATAGGAATCCGTCGGGCCGTGGAAGCGCGCCGTCAGAACGTCGGTCCAGAACGCGTCATCTGTATAATTTGCAGAGAGATTTCCAAAATAGCGTCCCTTGCTGTAACGGAAGCCGAGATTGAAACGATTCTTGGACGGGAAGTTTAACTCGGCCAGCGTCTCCGAGCTCTCAGTGACAGGCTCCGCTTGGAACGTGTAATTGACAAAGACGTTCAACTCCCGCGAAGTTTGCGCGATGAGCGAAAGCTCAACGCCCTTGTCCCTGACTTCGTCGAAGTTGAGATAGGTGAATTGGGAAGGGATGCCCGAGCCCAGAAAATTGAGCAAATCGAGAACAGCCGGGGGCAAAGGCCAGCCCGGGGGCGGATTGGCACTGTTATAGGTTGCCGACTGCGTAAAGATGATGTTGTCGGTCGTGTCGTTCACGTAGAAAGCCACACCGACCGTGTACTTGTTGGCAAAAGTTCCGGTATAGCCGATCTCATAAGCGGTCAAGCTCTCCTCGCGGAGATCCGGGTTCCCGCCGGCTCGAATGGGGAAGACATATTGTTGGCCCGCAAGCGCCGGATTGATTAGCCCGAGATCGAGAACCTGCAGGATCGTCACGCCGAGAAAATTGTTCACGAGTGAGGGCGCGCGGAAGGCTCGATTGTAGGAGACCCGGAACGTATGATTCCGGTCGGGTTTGATCATGAACGTCGTTCGCGGGGAGAAGACGGCCTTCTCGAGCACGGTGAATTTGTCCACACGTCCGCCGACGAGCCATCGAAAGTGATCGGAAATGAAGATCTCGTCTTGAACGTAGAAACCCACTTCATTCCGGCTGTCGTCCCCCGGAGCGATCGACAGGTCGAACGACGTGTTACGCACGTTGCCTCCATAGGTGAGCAAGTGCTTCGTACCGAGCGCTTGGGTATTTCCGACTTCCAAGTCGTAGGTTTGGGTATTGAAGAGAAAGTTGATCGGCCGTCCGTCGATACCGATAGCCAGTAATGCGGGAGCTTCGCCGTCGAGAAGGTTCGCGAAGAAATTCACCTTCCAGTTGTCCCTAAGATAGTTGACCTTTGCGTAACCCATGCGCGTTCCGCGCTCCAACTGAAACGGTCCGATGCCCGTGTGGATGATGCCTTCCGTACCACCGTAACCGCCGTCGAAGATCCATTTCTGACGCCCGTCCGGGTTGTCGTAGTCGACACGGAAGTTGAACTTGGGCTGCACGGTGCCGTCGTTCGGAAACGGCGGGTAAGGAGCACCCCCGGTGCCGCGGTCGGGGTCGACAGGGATGGTCCCGGTCGGACGCGGCAAGGCATCCATCGAGAAGAACCCGGCGGAGACTTTGTACGCCCAACGGTCGTTCACCGCCTGCGCATGCGTCGCGTTCGCACGGAAGAGTCCTCCCGTGCCGAGCTCGTTGCCGGGCGCATCCCGGTTGATCGCGCCGAAGCCGAATGTCACCGAGGTCGAGTCGATCTCACGCGGTGTCTTGGTAATCACGTTGACGACTCCGGTCATCGCGTTGGCGCCCCAAACCGCCGAGGCCGGACCGCGAATGATATCGATTTGCGCGATCTCGCTCATATCGATGGGCAGAAAGTCCCAGGCAACGAAGCCAAAAAAGTCCAAGTAGATGGAACGTCCGTCCAGAAGCGCCAGCTGAGACGTGGCCAGCGTGGACGTCGCGCCGCGGGTGGTGAGGTTGATGTCGCGAGCGGATGTCTGAGTCACGTTCATTCCCGGAACCGAGCTCAGGAGGTCACCAAAATTTTGGGCCGGGGAGTTCGCGATGACGTCGCTCGTAATCACACTTACCGTGGCCGGGGCATCGATGATCTGAACCTCCGTCCTCGTGGCCGTGACCACGATGGTCTCCGCGTAGGAAGGGATCTCTACTTCCTCTTCCTCTTCCTCTTGCGTCCGCGGTTCTTGAGGCTCCTGTTGAGTCTGAGTCTGCCCGGCGGCGTTTGTTGCAGCCGGCGCAAAAACGAGAATAAAAATGGCGGCGCATAGCGTGATGATTCGTTCTGTCATGGTGAGCTCCTTTGGCCGCGTTGGGATGACGGCGCGAATTTGAGCATATTTCCACAAAACGTGGCTCCAGTGCAATAGCGCACGGTCGGATTCACTAGCTTCGAGAGGACTGAGCAGGAGGCGACCCCATCACGCTTTGTGCACCCCGTTCATGGTTGACCCCCGCGACCGGACCCTTAGAATGAAAGATCCTATGAAATCCAAAGAAGTGATCGCACACGTTACGCGATGGCTCTCCGACTATCTGGCAGGGTCGAGAAGTTACGGGTTCGTCGTTGGCGTTTCGGGCGGTATCGACTCGGCGGTGGCCTCGGCCTTGGCGGCGCGCACGGGAAAGCCCCTTCTCGCCGTCGAGATGCCCATCCACCAGAACCCGGCTCACATGAGCCGCGCGCGCGAGCACATCGAAAAACTCGAGCACGAGCACGAACAGGTTACTTCGGTCGAGGTCGAGCTCACCAGCGTCTACGAGAAGCTGGTAGAGCTCTTGCCTGAAGGCCCTGACGCCAAGTCGACGGAGCTCGCGCTCGTGAACACGCGCGCCCGACTCCGGATGACGACGCTCTACTACTTTGCCGCGCGCGACCGCCGGCTCGTGGTGGGGACGGGAAACAAAGTCGAGGATTTCGGCGTCGGTTTCTTTACAAAATACGGAGATGGCGCGGTCGACTTGAGCCCCATCGCCGACTTGACGAAAACGGAAGTCAGAGCACTCGCCGCCGAGCTCGAAATCGACGACGCGATTCGGGACGCGCCTCCCACGGACGGCTTATGGAGTGACGACCGAACCGATGAAGAACAGTTGGGGGCGAGCTATCCAGAGCTCGAACGGGCGATGAGCTTCTCCGGAGACCCGGACACACTCGAAGCCCGCGAGCACGACGTGCTCGAAATCTACCGGCGCTTCCACGAAGCGAACCGTCACAAAATGGAGCCCATCCCCGTCTGCAAGATTCCGGACGCGCTACGCGAAAGCTAACCGCGAATAGAAAGCGAACGGATAGCAGGCAGCCGGCCAAGAAATCACGGCCTGCGCCGCCGGCGGCGCAGGCGCGATTTCCTGGGAGCGTAATAGCCTTCGCGGACCCGCACAACCGTTCCCGAAGCTGCCGTCAGGATTTGAAGGCGCCGCCACTTGCCGTCGTGCTCGTTATTCGTCGAGACATAGCCGAGGCTGTATTGACTCTTGAGCTCGGTCGCGATCTCTTCATAGACGCCGGCCAAGTCTTTGAGCTTTTCCGGCGCATAGGAGTTCCCCGCACTCTCACGCGCTAGCATGTCGAGCTCGTATTTGGCGTTTCGATATTTTTCCTTCTTGAGATCCGCCCGGCTCGCGCGGAGCGAGATCGCGTAGATGATGACATTGCTCTTCCGGGCTTGCGTCTTGACGTCCTCGAAACCGAGCCTGGAAATGGTGTCATTGCCGTCCGAGAGAACGACCACCGCGCGACGGTCGAGCTCGTCCCGTCTGTAAGCTTCGAGATCTTTGATCGAGACATACAGCGCGCGGTAGAGCGCCGTCGCCCCTTTCACTTTCGTCGAACGGATGGCCTTCGCCACATCGTCGAAATCCGAAGTGAAATCGACCAGTGTCAAGACGCGCTCGCCGAACTCGACAACTTGAACTTCATCGCCGGGCTTGAGTGATCCCACGAAACCTATCGCAGCTTCCTGCGCCATCGGAAGCTTCTGGCGCATGCTCGTCGAGACGTCGAGCAAGATCACCATCTTCAAAGGAAGCTCGCGATGCGCAAAGAACTCGATGTCCTGCTCCACACCATCTTCGAAGATGGTGAAGTTGTCTTCGTCGAGCCCGGTCACGAGGCGGCCTTTCTTGTCGAAAAGCGTAACCGCTACGCTCACCGTATTCACCCCCACCCGGAACTGAGGACGATCCGGCCGCGGATCCTGGCCGAGGACCGGGACCGCCAGAAAACAGAGGGCCAAGCCCGTGAGCGAAACGTGCTTCATGATTTCGACTCTCGAACGGCGGCGAGTCGCTTTTCAGCCTGATCGAGCACCTTCGCGGCTTCTCGCACCGGCTTCTCTTTCGCTCCCGCCTTGACAGCCTTTTGGAGCCACCGACGACCTGTCGCGAGCTCGTCGTCGAGCTCGTCCATCTCGAGCGTCGTCAAGGCGAGCCGCTTGGATTTCACGGTCGCATCGATCCAGGAGGCCTTGGCCTTTATCGCTCTCAAGAGAAGCTCCGGCTCCTTGGGCGCCAAACGATAGCGGAAATAGTAAACTTCGGCGGCGTCCCGAAGCGCTTCGGGATGGTCCTGACTCGCGAGACTGGTGGCGAACCGGAGCGTCAAGTTCTTATCATCGGCGTCCATTCCGATCACTTTTTCCAAATAGTGAGGAGGAAACCAGGGTCCTCGTCCTCCGGGACCGCCGCCATCGGACGAGCCTTCTTCCAGGCTGACCCTCAGCGTCGCGTGCTTGAGGCGTGAAATGGACGAGCGTCGAGACGTCATCGAGCCGCGGCCCGAAATGGCCCAAAGGCTGAGCTCCAGTACACCGTCTTCGAGCGCGACGTTGCCGATGAAAGCGCCGCTATCGGCGGGAAACCCGCCTTCGGTCTCGGCATTAACGTCGATCGAGTGCCGGAGCGTGATGCTCAGCGTCTCCGGATTCAACTGCGCTTCCGTGACCGAGGCCTCGAGCCGGTCACGCCCGAAGGACTTGCGCCTTCGGTCCTCAGGAAGATCGATGCGAAGCATGCCGAGCCCTGAGAGCAGCCGAAGGCGAAGCTCGTCGAGCCACAAGCTGTCGAGCGTTTCGTGGTAGAGCAGAAGCTCGTCGGCGAGCTGAATCCGATCGCCGGGGCGCAACGGCCGCTCTTCCTGCGCGCGGACGGGATCGCCGTTCAGCCGGCTTCCGTTCGAGCTCCCAATATCGATAAAAACCACCCCGGTATCGGTCTTGCGGATCGCGGCGTGCCGCCTGGAAACACGCGTCGAGCTGAGCGCCACTTGGTTCTCGGGCAGTCGCCCGATCCGGATGTCTTCGCTCGCAAGCGCGTAGATGCGGAGCGTACGGAACGCGTAGAGGTAACCCCAGGGCTCGGGCGGGGCCTGCGCAAGTGCCGGTCCCGTCAGGGTCACGGCCATCAAGACGAGAATGAAACGTCGCATCACTACTTCCATGAACGGCATTAACGGCACCAACGGCACCAACGGCGAGTGAACAAGGTTAGGCTTCTCCTTCGAGGGCGTCAAGTACAGCCTGTGGTAGATGTGGTAGACCCCTTACAGAACGTCCAAAGCCCTTCCGCACGTCGCTCGAAGCCGATACCATAGCCTCGTTTTGATTGAGCTTCGTGAGGTGAGCAAGCGCTTCGGGGAGCTCGAGGCCGTCAATTCGCTATCGCTTACGGTCGAGCCCGGTGAGCTGTTGGTGCTTCTGGGCGGATCCGGCTCGGGCAAAACCACCACCCTCAAAATGGTGAACCGCTTGGTCGACCCGAGCTCGGGCGCGATCCTGCTGGACGGCAAGGATATAGCCGACATCGAGCCTCATGTTCTCAGGCGTCGCATCGGCTACGTTTTCCAACGATTGGGGCTCTTCCCACACATGTCGGTAGCCGAGAACATCGCCGTCACACCATCGCTTCTCGGTTGGGACGCCGAGCGCATAAGTGAGCGGGTCGACGAGCTGCTGAGGCTCGTCGAGCTCGACACTGACACTGACACTGACACTGAGACTGAGACTGAGACTAAGAATGAAATGCGCGATCGGCCCGTCACGGAGCTCTCGGGAGGCCAGCAGCAACGGGTCGGGGTCGCGCGGGCCCTCGCCGCCAAACCGAAGCTCATGCTATTGGACGAGCCGTTCGGTGCGCTCGACCCCATCACGCGCGAGCGACTACAACAATCGTTCCTGCACATTCGCAAGGAGCTCGATCTGACGGCGATTTTCGTGACCCACGACATGCTCGAGGCTCTGCTCATGGGGGACCGGATCGCGGTGATGCACGAGGGGAAGCTGGCTCAAATCGGGACGCCGCGCGAACTAATGCAAGCCCCCGCCACGGATTACGTGGAGCAGCTCATGAGCACGCCGAAGCGACAAGCAGATGCAGTCGAGCGTCTGCTCCGACTACTCGATGACGGGGAGGTCTCGTGAGCGACCAGCTCGCATTGCTGCCCGAATATCTAACGGCTCATATGCAGCTCTCTCTTTTCGCGCTCGCGCTCGGAGCGCTGGTGAGCGTCCCTCTCGGCGTGGTCGCGACCCGTATAGCCTGGCTCGAGCAACTCGTGTTGGGGGCGGCGAGCATCATTCAAACGATCCCGAGCCTCGCGCTCCTCGCGGTGATGGTGCCGGTGCTCGCGGCGATCAACCTGCCGAGCATCGGTTTTCTGCCGGCCTTCGTCGGCCTCATGCTGTACAGCATTTTGCCCATCTTGCGGAACACGGTCACCGGCATCGCCGGGGTCGACCCAGCGCTCATCGAAGCCGCTCGCGGCGTGGGCATGACACCGAGGCAGCAGTTGTTCCGTGTCGAGCTTCCTCTCGCGGCTCCGGTCATCGTTGCCGGCCTGAGAACCTCCGCAGTCTGGATCGTAGGCACCGCAACGCTCTCGACGCCCGTCGGCGCGACGAGCCTCGGGAACTACATCTTCAGCGGGCTTCAAACCCGAAACTATGCCGCCATCCTCGTAGGCTGCGTGGCGGCTGCTGCGCTCGCCATCCTGCTCGACGGGATCATCTTCGCCCTCGAGCACGGTGTTCGTATGCGAAAGCGCGCTTATACGGTGGGCGCCACCTCGGTGCTCGCCGCCCTCTTCGCCTATGCAAGCGTCACGTTTGCCCTCCCCTTTCTCGACGACGGAGGGCGACCGATCCGAATCGGCGCGAAGACCTTCACGGAGCAATATATCCTGAGCGAGCTTCTCGCACTCCACATCGAGCGGCAGACCGGACTCGAAACCGAGGTCCTCTCGTCGCTCGGCTCGACGGTCGCCTACGACGCGCTTCGGAGCGGTCAGATCGACGTCTATGTCGACTACTCGGGAACGATCTGGGCCACGGTCATGAACCGCCCGTCGCTGGGAGAGAGTCGGAGCCAGGTGCTTCACGAGGTAGCGCAGTGGGTCAGCGAGACCCACAACGTGACTCTCGTCGGCACCCTCGGTTTCGAGAACTCATACGTCCTCGCGATGCCCGAAAGCGACGCCGAGCGGTTGCGCATCACGACGATCGGCGACCTCGTTCCCTACGCGTCGGACATGGAGATCGGCGGCGATTACGAGTTTTTCGCCCGGGCGGAGTGGACTTCTATCCAGGAAACCTACGGCATCGAGTTCGCGGGCCGGAGAGCGATGGACTCGTCGCTGATGTATCAGGCGGTGGAGCTCGGAAACGTGGACATCATCTCAGCCTACACAACGGATGGCCGCATCGACGCACTCAACTTGCGCGTACTCGAGGACGACCGGAATGCCATCCCGCCTTACGACGCGATTCTCTTGACGTCCCCCGGGCTCGGAATGGATCGTAGCAAGGTGATCGTGAGTCTCGAGGAGTTGATAGACACGATATCGGCCCCGAGCATGCGGAAAATGAATCGAGCGGTCGACGAGGACAAACGCTCGCCCGGCGAGGTTGCGATGGAGTTCCTCGAATTGAAGAGTCGCCGATAAGAGCCGCTGTCGGCTCAGGGTCGCTCCATCCTGCGAGAAGAACCATCCGCGTGAACGAGGACGAGGTGCGCCATGCCGACGAAGAGACCGCTATCGACGACGCCAGGCACTTCGTCGATGCTCGCCTCTAGCTCTTTGGCGTTCGCGATGTTCTCGAAGCGCGCGTCGATGATCTGATTACCGTTATCGGACTCGAACGGGATCCCGGCATTCACCCGCAGCACCGCGTTCGCGCCCAGCGTGGTCAAAGCCCGGCGCGCGGCGGGAACCGCGAAGGGCACGACTTCCACTGGGACCGACATCTTCGCACCTAGATACGGGACAAGCTTCTCCTCACCGACGAGCACGACGAAGCGTTTCGACATCGACGCCACCACCCGCTCCCGCAAAAGAGCGCCGCCGTGACCCTTGATGAGATTGAGATCCGGGTCGACCTCGTCGGCGCCGTCCACATCGATGTCGATCGTGTCGATAGCCTCGAGTGTCGTGAGCGGCAAGGAAAGCTCTTCGGCAAGCTTCGCTGTTTTGATCGAGGTCGGGATAGCTCGAATATCGAGGCCTTCTCGAAGGCGCCCCGCGAGCGCACGGATGAACATCGCGGCTGCGCGGCCGGTTCCGAGGCCGACGACCATTCCCGGTTTCACCATATCGGCCGCTTCCACGGCGATAGGCCATAGGTCTGTCGACATTGTGGGAGCGGAGTGTATCATCAGCATTCAGCATTCAGCATTCAGCATTCGGGATCATCCGTTAGAATCTGGGGCATGTCGCCGACGCCACCGCTTCTTCCTACGCCCAGGAAGTTTCAACTTCGCGACGGTGCCTTTCGTGTGAGGGAAGGCACACCCATCGTGCTACTGCCGGAGAGCGACGACCACGCCTTTCGGTCCGCCTGTGCGCTTCGTGACGGGATTGCAGGGCGCTTGGGTCGGATCCTTCCCGTCGAGACGCATGCGCGGGTCGCGGATCTTGGGCGGAGGATCGAGCTTCGGCAGCGAGATGGGAACGGGCAGGGCTATCGCATTCGGGTGCGGGGCGAGCGCATCACGGTGGACGGTGAAAGCCCTGCAGGACTTCGCTACGGGGTCGAAACGCTTTCGCAGCTCGCGCGAGGCACGATCCGCGCTTGCGATATTGACGACCGGCCAGACCTTCTCGAGCGCGGCCTTCTTATTGACATCTCGCGCGGCAAGGTGCCGACGATGAGGACGCTCTTCGATCTCGTCGACCTCATGGTTCGGCTCAAGCTGAACGTGCTCATGCTCTATACCGAGCACGTCTTTCGCTTTCGGCGACATCCGGCGATTGGAAAAGGCGCCTCGCCGATGAACGCCGCCGAGCTCCGCGAGCTCGACGACTATGCGGCCAAGCGCCACGTCGAGCTCGTGCCGACACTTCAATCGCTTGGGCACATGCATCACTTGCTGAAGATCCCGCGTTACCGGCATCTCGCGGAGAGCGAGCGCCGATGGTCCATTTCGCCGGCCGTTCGAGACAGCTACAAGCTGCTCGAAGAGCTCTACGCCGAGTACCTCCCGAACTTTCGTTCCGAGTGGTTCAACGCGAATTGCGACGAGCCCGTCGACCTAGGCAAAGGTCGCTCGAAGAGCTGGGCGGAGCGCGATGGCCGCGGTGCTGTATTCCGAACCCATCTCGAGCGCGTCGCCGCGCTCGGTGCCAAGTTCGGTAAGAAGACGATGTTCTGGGGCGACGTCGTTCACGAGCACCCCGAGCAGATCCCTCTATTGAGCCGCGAGCTCATGCTGCTCGATTGGTGGTACGAGCCCGATCACGACTTCAATCGTGTCCGGGTCTTCAAGAAAAACCACATCCCGTTCATGGTCTGCTCGGGCACGTGCAGCTGGAACACCCTCTTCCCGCGGGTGGCGGATTCGCTCAAAAACATCACGGGCCACGCCGAGGCAGGCAAGAAATACGGCGCGCGGGGCCTCATCAATACAGACTGGGGCGATAACGGACATTACAACTTGCTCGGTAATTCTATGTTCGGATTTGCCTGGGGCGCGCAAGCGAGCTGGGGCGACGCGCGCGTCACGCCGCGGGCGTTCGACCGCGCCTTCTCGCAACATCTCTTTGGGGATCGATCCGGGAAAACGGCACGGCTCTATCGAGCTCTCGGCGGACTCCATCAGACCGGCTTCAAGCACTTCAACAACTCTCCTCTCAAGACGACCTACTTCGACGACATCCGTGAAGCTAAATTCATCTCCAAAGTGAAGAAGAATGTTCTCGAGCGCACCCTCGCGAAACTGTGTGAGCAACGCGAGCGCTTTCGAGATACCCACTTGTCCTTCGGAGCACAAAGACAAACGCGCGACGAAATGAGCTTCGCCATCGACGCCTCCATCCTCGCGGCGGAAAAAGGCCTTGCCTATGCCGCCGAGGCGCCGAGACGGACTTTCTCGAAGCTCGCGAAAGCGCAGTCACAATTGAAGGAGCGACACCACGAGCTTTGGCTCGCGCGCAACCGGCCCTCGAACTTCGAGCTCACGGCGAAGCTTTACGCCGCGTCGATAGAAAGCATGAAGCGCCGCTGATGCAGCTACCCGTGGAGCCGCCGCTCAAACCGATGTTGGCCAAGCGCGTCGACGCCCTCCCGAAAGGCGACACCTGGCTCTACGAGCCAAAATGGGACGGCTTTCGCGCCCTTGTGTTTCGAGATGGCCATGAATGGTTCCTCCAAAGCCGTGATTTGAAACCGCTGAAGCGTTACTTCCCCGAGCTCGAGGAGCCCGTGCTATCACAGCTGCCCTCGCGCGCTGTCCTCGACGGCGAGCTCGTCATCGCCACGGTTAACGGACTGGACTTCGAAGCGTTGCAGATGCGCCTGCACCCGGCCGCGTCGCGCGTCCAAATGCTCGCTGAGAAAAGCCCGGCCTCTCTAGTGTTCTGGGATCTCCTCTGCGAAGGCGACATGGATCTGAGCTCGGAGCCCTTCGCCGCCCGCCGCGCGCGGCTCGAGAAGGTGCTCGCGGACCCCCGCCCACCCCTCTACCTCACACCGGTAACGAGCGACCGCGCCGTCGCCGCCGATTGGTTCGAGCGGTTCGAAGGCGCGGGCCTCGATGGCGTGATGGCGAAACCGCGCGACGGCATCTACGAGCCCGGCAAACGCACGATGCTCAAGGTCAAACAGAAACGGACCGTCGACGTCGTGCTCGGGGGGTTTCGCTGGCACAAGAACGGAGCGGGGACCGCCCTCGGGTCGATGCTGCTGGGACTCTTCGACAGCAAGGGCGTCTTACAACACGTCGGCGTCGCCGCTAGCTTCACCGCCAAGCGCCGCGTCGAGCTCGCCCTGGAGCTCGCGCCGCTCCGAGAGAACGCCCTCGACGCCCACCCGTGGCAATCGTGGGCGAGCCATCAGCGCGTCCCCGGCATGAAGAGCCGTTGGAGCACGGACAAGACCCTCGAGTGGGAGCCACTCCGTCCCGAGCGCGTGCTCGAAGTCTCGTTCGATCACTTGCAAGGTAGCCGCTTCCGCCACACGGCGCATTTCGTGAGGTGGCGCCCCGACAAACCACCCGACGCTTGCACGTACGAGCAGATCGACATCACGCCACCCTACGAGCTCGAGCGTATTTTCTCCCAAGGATCGTAGTCGGGGTCCGGCGGCTCCTCCGCTGGCCGTTTGTCTTTCGGCACGTTTCGAAGGTTCACGCGGACGCGCGTCCACGTCGTGTAGCGCCCGCGCATGGCGTCGACGAGAACGTCCTCCACTTCGATAAAGGTGGCGGCTTCGGGATGCCGATTGTTCCAGCGCTCCAAGCCGTCGAGCGCGTCTTCTTTCTTGGCGGCTTTCGCGACGATAACGAGCAGCATCGCTTTGCGCTTCGACGGCTGCACCCGCGGAGGCTCTCCCGCTTGCTTGCGGTAGTGCGGTGGCCACGGCGCGTCGCCGAGGCCTTCCGCTTCCTGACGCTTCACGAGCTCGAGAAGTGGCTCGAGCGAACCGACCGCCCCGGCCTCGGGGTCATCCATACCCTCGGTCAAATCACCGAGCTTCTTGAAACGCGCCGGCATCGTGGTGAGGGTGAAGTCGCCCGGCTCGCAATCGGGAACTTCGTCCCATGTCAGAGGCGCGGATACGCGCGCATCCGGGGTCGGACGGACGGAATAAGCTGAAGCCACGGTGCGGTCTTTGGCGTTTTGGTTGTAGTCGATAAAAACGCCGTGGCGCTCTTCTTTCCACCACTTGCTGGTGACGAGATCGGGCGCGCGGCTTTCGACTTCGCGCGCGAGGGCCAGTGCCGAGCGGCGCAACTCGTCGAAGCTCCACCGGCGCTCGATGCGGATGTTGACGTGCATCCCGCGCGAGCCCGACGTCTTCGGCCATCCGGTCAGTCCCAGCTCGTCGACTACTTCGCTCACGAGAACGGCCGTTTCGCGGACCGCGGGCCAGGTAACGCCTGGGCCTGGATCCAGATCGACGCGCAGCTCGTCAGGATGATCCAGATCATCGCTGCGCACTGGGTGGGGGTTGAGGTCGATGCAGCCCAAGTTGATGATCCACGCGAGCTGGGCGAGGTTCGTGACGACGATCTCGTCGGCGGTGCGGCCCGAGGGAAACGTCAATTGCACCGTCTCCACCCAATCGGGCCGTTTGCTGGGGGCGCGTTTTTGGAAGAAGAACTCACCTTCGGCGCCGTGCACGTAGCGTTTCAAAACGATGGGCCGGTTTCTAATCCCGCGGAGCGCTCCTTCACCGACTTCGAGGTAGTAGTGAACGAGCTGGAGCTTGCTGAGCCCTGCCGTCGGGAAATAAAGCTTGGACGGGTTCGAGATCTTCACGTCCTGTCCGGCGATGGACAGGATCTCCGCCTCGACTTTCTTGGCCACGCGGTGACTATAATCGCGCTCCGTGAGCGGTCCAAACGACATCCGTGGCGCGCTTCGAGGTAGAGTTACCCAGAATTGACGAACGAACCCGAACCCATCCGAACACCGCGGCTCGACCTCATCGCGGGCCGTGGGACGGTTCTTCGAGCAGAGCTCGAGGGCCGGGAATCATTGGAGGCGGCGCTCGGAATTCATATCCCGCACACATGGCCGCCGGAGTTGTATGACGCCGACGCCATCCGGTGGATGCCCGCGCGACTCGACGAAGATTCTAGTTTCGAGACTTGGGGCTTTCGATATTTCGTGCTCCGCCCGTCATCAGAATCCGCGGCGACGGTGGCGGTGGGCGCCGGCGGATATAAGGGCCCGCCCACTCCTGAAGGTACGGTGGAAATCGGCTATTCGATCCTAGCCGACTACCAACGCCGCGGCTTCGCGTCAGAAGCGGTGCGTGGCTTGCTGGACAACGCCTATGCTCACGGCGATATTACGCGCGTGATTGCGGAGACCCTGCCGGAGCTAGAGCCTTCGATCGGCGTCCTCCGCAAGACTGGGTTCGAGCTCGTGGACGACGGATCGAAACCCGGAGTGATTCGCTTCGAACATGTTGGAGTCGTTCACTCGTGAGCGGTCCCAATGACGCCCTCGTCGCTTTGTTCCGTGAGCTCGCCGAGCTCACGGTTCTGGACGAAGGCTCTCCCAATGCCTTCCGCGTACGCGCTTACGAGAACGCGCGCGAAGCCATCCAAACGCATCGCGGCGATTTGTCGGCGCTCTCCGAGCGGGAGCTGACACAGATCGACGGCATCGGCAAGAGCACGGCGAAAAAAATCCGTGAGTTCTTCGATGCGGGCAAGATCTCGAAAGTCGACAAGCTGCGCGAGAAATACCCGCCGGCCTTCGTCGAGCTCAGCAAGATCCCGGGGCTCGGCCCGAAAACGCTGCTCCGCCTGCGAGACGAGCTCGATATCCACAACGTGGTCGACTTGCGCGCCGCCATCAGCGATCAGAAGCTTCGTGAGCTGAAGGGCCTGGGCGCGAAGATGGAAGAGAAGCTCTCCCAGGCGATCGATAGGATGGGGCTGACGGGCAAGGACAAGCGTACGCCCATCGCGGAAGCGCTACCTATCGCGCGCGCGCTCGTCTCGGAGCTCGCGTCGCTTCCCGAGGTCGAGCACGCCCAATATTGCGGGAGCTTGCGACGCTTTCGGGAGACGGTAGCAGATATCGACATCGTCGTCGCTTCCGAAAAGCCCGTCGAGGTCATGGATAAGTTCGTGAACTTCGCCGGCGTGCGCGACGTCATCGGCCACGGCGAGACCAAGACTTCAGTGCTGACATCTAGCGGACTGCAAGTCGACCTTCGCATCGTGGAAGCCCACCAGTTCGGCGCCGCGTGCCAGTATTTCACGGGCTCGAAGGCGCACAACATCAAGCTCCGGCAAAGAGCCATGGATCGCGGCTGGCTTCTGAACGAGTACGGGCTCAGTGATGCCGAGAGTGGCAAGGTCATCGCGTCCGAAACGGAGCAAGAGATCTACGAAGCCTTGGAGCTCACGCTCGTGCCGCCACCCATGCGCGAGGACCACGGCGAGATCGAGCAAGCCCAGGCCAAAGCGCTCACGCCCGCGGTCAAGCTCGAGGATCTGAAGGGCGATCTCCATGTGCATACGAGCCTATCCGGCGACGGGAAGAGCTCCCTCGAAGAGATCGTCGCGAGTGCGGCCGAGCGGGGCTACACCTATCTCGCGATTACCGATCACGGCGAGGATCTCGCTCTCAACGGCGTGAGCTGCGAGAAGCTCCGAGAGCAACGCAAACAAATCGACGTGCTCGCGGGCCAATATCCCAAGATGCGCTTGCTTCAAGGCGTCGAGCTCAACATCGGGCCCGAAGGTGGCCTCGATTACGATGAAGCCTTCCGGCGCGAGCTCGATTGGTGCGTCGCGGGGGTGCATTCGCACTTCGATCTCGACGCCAAGCTTCAGACGCAAAGGATTCTCAGGGCGATGGAGGATCCGACCGTGGACGCCATCGCGCATCTCACCGGCCGCAAGATCGGAAGCCGGCCGGGGATCGAGCTCGATATCGACGCGGTCCTGCAAAAGGCGGTCGAGACGAGAACGGCGATCGAGATTAACGCGGCGCTTCCCCGGCTCGATGCCGCGAGCGACGTGCTCTTCCGCGCCCGCGACCTCGATGTGACGATCGTGATCAATACGGACGCACACCACACGCGCGAGCTCGCGCGCATGGAGTGGGGCGCTCTGCAGGCGACCCGAGGCTTCGTCGATCCCGCGCGCGTCGCGAATAGTTGGCCGCGGAAGAAATTCCTCGACTGGGTCGAGAACCGCCGCGCCTTGAAGTCTTGAAGCTATGAGCGCTCGTGCGGTTCGTCGCTAGTCGAAGGTTCGGCAGTTTCCTCCTCTGATGGTTCCGGCGCGTCGTCGCTGCTCGAAGGTTCTACGGCCTCTTCCTTTGACGGCTCCGGCGCAGCGTCTCCGCTCGTAGGTTCGACAACCTCTTCCTTCTTGGACCTCGGTTGGAAAAATGCCGGTAACCCGCCTTCCTCGTCGCGCCGGGCTTGCTCGGCGATGGGAGGCGCGGGCGTGGGGGGCGGCGCCGGGGACTTGGGCGCGGCTTCAGGCTCGGAAGCTTGTGCGCTGACAGGACGCGGCCGGACCGAGGACTGGAAGAAGCTCGGAAGATGGGCGATCTCCTCCGGGACTTCTTCCTCCGGAGCGGTTGGCTCGTCCCGTGGCTCTTCCGGAGGATCTTCGACAACCGGCGCTGCTTCTCCGGCGGCTTCCTCGGGAGCAGCCTCCTCGACGGCGGCCGGAGCTTCCGTATCAGCGACAGAGTGCTCGGGTGCTTGCTCTTCCGCGACGGACGGCGCATCGGCTTGCACCATACCGGCATTACTCGCCGCTTCTTCGGCGGGCGCGGTTTCCTTCGCAGCGCTCGCTGGATCTTCGGCGGACGCTTCGGTCGCGGGCTCAGGCACAGGCGGAAGCTCCAGGAGGTCGGTTTCGACCGTTTCGATCTGTGCTTGGTCCGTCGCGACGGCGTCAGCGGCCTCGGCTTCCGGCGCTTTCTCTTCACCCGTCGGCTCGGGCTTCGAGGGCAAAGCACTCGGCTCCCGACGCCTACTTTCCTTAGGCTCTTTCGGCGGACGCGCGGAAGCGCGAAACACGTGCTCGTATTGTGCGAGCAGCGTCTGCCACCCGTAATTCTCCTTGATGTAGCGCTGACCGTTCTTGCCCAGGGAGCGTGCAAGATTCCGGTCGGAAAACAGGAGGTTGAAGATCTCTTCGAATTCTTCGAAGTCTCGATAGTAGAAACCTGCATTCGACTTGAGGCAGTGGTCGACGAGCACACGTGACGCGCCATTGACGACGACCGGTGTCCCCACCGAGAATGCTTCGAGCGTCACGATGGAGAAGCTCTCCAGCTTCGACGGCTGCATCACTGCTATCGCCCCTGCCATCGCCGAGAGTTTTTCGGCTTCGTCAACGAAGCCGATATAGCGAATCGATGAGTCCTCTGGAAGTTTCATGCCGAGCTTGCCGATGAGAATGAGCTGCAAGTTGCCCGACGCGGGATATTCCTCTTTGTAGAAGCTAAAGAAGCGAAAGAGCTCTTCGAGATTTTTTCCGCCGTCGATGCGGCCCGCATATAAGAAGTACTTGGCCGAAATGTTGTGACGCTTGCGAAAGATGGACGGGTCGGGCTGATCGAGAAGATCGACCCCTACGCCCACGGTCTCGCGCATCTTCTTGTGGACCCCAAAGCGATCGAGAACGAGCAGCTCCTCGGCCTCGGTGTTGAAAAGAAACGAGCTGGGAAGCTGGAACATCTCTTTGAAAATCCCGAGCCGAAGCGGCGGCTCGTCATGAGCCGTCGGCAGCAACACGCTCTTCTCGGGCGCCACCTGCAGCCCGTAATAAGTCGGATAGTAGAGATAGGTAAAGAACAAGAGCAGGTCGAAGCGTTCGTGCTCCTTTTTCAGAAACTCGATGAGCTCCGGCGTGACCGGACCCTGCCGGTCGAGCCATTCGAGCTCTTGCTCACGCGTCGGCTTTTCCTTGTAGATCCCTTCCGAGAAACGATTGAACTCCTCGATGTCGCGCTCGCCTTCCACTGGAAAACGGTGGACGCGCACGCCTCGGAGCTTTTCTTCGCCCGCTTCATATTCGTTCTTCCACGTGATGTAGTCCTTCGCGGTGGTCGTGAGGACGGTGATTTCGTGACGCCGCGCAAGCCGCTCCGCGAGCTGGCGGGCGAGAGTCTCCGATCCTCCGAGGATCTCACGGCCGTAGCGCTGCACGATGAATGCGATTTTCACGAGCACACCTCCTCGACGTAGCCTAACAGTTCCGCTTCCACGCGTTCGGGACGGAACCTCTCGCTGCGCGTGCGCTCGGATTGGATCACCGCTTCTCTCAAGCTTTCATCGAACGTTAGTAAATGGGCCATCTCGGCCAACTCCTCATATCGTTTTTCGTTGAATTGAATGCCAGCGCCGCCCAGTGTGTCAGGCACCGCCCCCGCGGAGAAAGCCATGATCGGAAGCTCCGTTATCATGGACTCTATGAGCGGGACGGAAAAGCCCTCATGCTCGCTCATACTGACGAACACGTCGGAGCAACGATAGCAGGCGAGCAAGTCTTCGAAGCTCACATGCCCGGTAAAAAGAAATTCACTCGGCACGAGGCCCCACCTATCCGCGAGTGCCTGGACCGATTGTTGATAGCGCTCCATCCTGCCGGCTTTACCCACCAAAATGAAGCGAAAGTCTTCGGAGATATATTTCTTGTAGAAGTACGCGAGCCGAGCTAGATCCTCGAAGCGCTTGTTCGGATAGACGCGCCCCACGAACAGGAAGTTCGCGCGTCCATCGCTCAAGATCTCTTCCATTACTGGCCCGGGCTCACCGTTTTGAAACGGCTCGAAGTCCATCAGGATAGGAAGGACACCCGTGCGCTCGAAGCCCAGCTCTTCGAGCTCGAGGCGGTTGAACTCGGAATCCCCGAGCGCCAAGTCGCAAACATCCGCCAAGGTCGCGAGCTCGGCCCTGCCGGCGGTCGAGATGCGGACGAGCTCGTCGTCATAGCCGCGAAAAAATTCCGCCGGCGTGATGTTGTGATAGATGACGATTTTCTTGCCTGGCGCCTCCGCCAAAGCGGCGGTGAGCGGGGAAGGGATCGCGAAGTGGAGCAGAGTCACGTCGCTCTCCGGTTTATCGGGGAACGGGAGCGCGTCGCCTTGCGCGTCCTCGTCGATGTCGAGGGCGAAGACATCCGATGTCATCCCAGAACGCCTCAAGACGTCGCGAATGCGCATGGCCTCATCGCCAATGGCGTCGCCGCGATGGGCCGCCGGAAGCCACTGATCGACGCGCACCTCTAGCTGCCCACTTTCTCGGTCGAGAGCGCTTGGTGCACGAATCCCATCAAGAGCTCCTCGTCGCTGCGCGCGCTCATGCGCTCGAGCACCTGGTCCTGGCCAGAAACGATCGTTTCGGAGAGCTTGTCATCGCTCACGATGGCATGTGCCATCAAAGCAATCTCGTCGATACGTTTTTCTCGAATCAAAATGCCGGCATCGCCCATCGTCTCCGGAACGGCACCCGCATCGGACGCCATCACCGGCACACCGAAGCGAAAGGCTTCGACGATCGGTACACAGTAGCCTTCATGCTCGCTCAGACACAAAAAAAGATCCGCGACTTCGTAATAGGCCGTCAAATCGTCATCATCCACGTGGCCCGTGAACACCACGTCTTTCAGCTCCATGTCGTCCACGAGCCGCATTAGTGCTTCGAAATATTTCTCGAAGCCAACCCATTCACCCACGAGCAAGAGGCGCGAGTTCCGGTCGATGAACTTCTGGTAGAACGCAAAAACTTTGATCAGATCATGGAAGCACTTGTTCGGGATGACGCGGCCCACAAAGAGAAAATTGGTCTTGTCGTCGTCGAACATCTCGAGCACCGTGGGGCTCGGCGGATCCGAGAGCCGGTCTGGATCGAGCATTAGCGGCAAGACACCCGTCGGGTGAAAGCCCACGGCGTCGAGCTCGGCGCAGTTGAAGGTCGAGTCGCCGAGCGCGAGCCGCGTGCGTGGGACGAAAGCCGCGAGCTCACGCCGTCCGTGATAGCAGAGCCCAGCCAAGTGCTGATGAAAAGAAGCAAACCAGCGCGCTGGTGTGATGTTGTGATAGATGAGCAGAATCGGGTCCGGCAGATGATAGGCAAACGTGCTGACACCGGCGCCAATCGAGAAGTGCAGGATCAAGAGATTGTCGGGTGACGAGACCTTCTCGTAGTTCCAGAGCTTTCTGGCCTTCCCCGCCATCTCTGGATGGACGGACTCGGCAAAAATTTCGGAGTCCAAGCCCGCGTCGAGCAAGACCTGCTGGATCCGCAAAGCTTCATTGCCGATCGCGTCTCCGTAGGAGAGCGCCGCGAGCATCTGATGAACCTGCATCGCTGTCTGCTACCCGAACAGCCTCGCGAGCAGGCCTCGGCGCGGGGCTCGCGGATTTCTACGATCGTCTTTGCGGAGCGAGGCGAGAATCTTGTTGTACTTACCTAGAACGACCGGCCAGCGATAGTGATCGCGGTAATAGGCACGCCCATTATCTCCGAGCCCCGCCCGCAGGTCCCGATCGGATTCGAGCCGCGATAGTCCTTCTCGAAACTCGTAATAGTCGTCGAAATAGAGGCCGGCATTCGACCGACGACATTGCCCTCTCAAAACATCACACTTTCCGTTCGCGAGCACGGGCTTGCCCACCGCCCAGGCCTCGTTGGTCACCATCGACAAGCTCTCGAGCTCCGAGGGCATCGTGAGTATTAGAGCACCCGCGAGAGCGCTCCATTTCTCTTCCTCCGACAAGAACCCCGCATAAACAATGCCGGGTGTGTCCGGTATGTCCATCTTCTTTCCGCCGACGAGCACGAGCGAGAGGTTCGAGCCGGTGTCTTCGCGGTAGCGACGGTAGTGGTTGAACAACGTATGGCAGCCTTTGTTCTGATCGATCCGCCCGATATAAATCATGTAGGGCGTAAGATCTCCGCAGCGCTCACGAAACAGACCGGTATCGATAGAGGTCGGGATTTCCGAGCCGACGCCCACGACTTCACCGTAGACGCCGCGGTTTTCCGTCGCCTTCCAAATCATCGCGCGCTCTTCGACCGAGTTGTAGACGATGGCGCGTGGCAGCTGAAAGAGCTCTTTGAAGATCTCGAGCTCGATGACGTCGTCTTTCTCGGCCGTGGGCACGAGGATCGCTTTGTCCGCGTGCGCCCGTACCCCGTAAAAGCTGTGGTAGTAGCGATAGGAAAAAAAGAGGATGTAGTTGTAGGCGTCTTGTCGGCGCTTCAGGTACCTAAGCAGCGCGGGCGAGGTCGGTCCTTGCTCGTCGAGCCAGTCAAGCTCGTCCTTTTCAGAATGGCGGCCCAGGAAGACTTTCTGCGACAAGCGCCCGAAGCGATCCGGGTCGCGCGGCCTCTTCACCTTGAACCGCCTCACCGGGACGCCGCCCACCTCGTGAAGGCCGGGCGGATGCTCGTTCTTCCAGGTGATGTAGTCCTGGGCGCAGGAAGTCAGGACTTCGACACGGTGCTGACTCGCCAGGTGCTCCGCGATGAGCCGGCAGTGATATTCCGCGCCGCCATTGACGTCTTCGCCGTAGCGCTGCACGACAAAGGCGAGCCGAAGCGATTCCGGCGCAGGCTCGTTGCGCGGAGCGGTTCGGCTACGCGTTCGGCGGTTCGCTGCCCCGGACTCTCTAGAGCCTCCCGGCGCCGTGTTAGCGCGAGCCTCCGCCGCCACCGCTGCCGCCTTCTTTCGTACCGCCTTCTTTCGTACCGCCTTCTTTCGTACCGCCTTCGCCACCCGCACGGCCGCTATTGGGCCGGCCACCGCGACGACGGCGATAAGGTCGCCGCCCAGTACCTCCACGGCCACGGCGACGCCCGTCATTCGATCCTGAATCCCGCGAATCGCGGGATTCCCGGGACGCCCGCGGTTCTCGCGACTCTCGTGTTTCTCGCGGTTCTCGCGACTCTCGTGTTTCTCGCGGTTCTCGGGCCTCTCGCGGTTCTCGCGACTCTCTCTTGGCGCTCGCCATCTGCTCGAACGTCTTCTCGCGCTTCGTCTGAAAGTCAACCCGCACGCCTAGCGTCCGGAGCCGCGCTTTGAGATTGGTGAGGTCGAGGTTCAGACGAGTGACTTCCGTCGTCATGTTATTGAGAAGCAGAACGTAGTAGCGGTTCAAGTCCGATTGACGCGTCAGCGCGCTGATCATCGGGTTCGGGTTGAAGAAAAGCTTCAAAACAGGGTTCAGGAGAGAACGCAGCTTGCGGATGAGCCCACCCTTGCTCCCGGCCGAAGACTGGTAGATCGTCTCCGGCGTGAACGAGTAATTCCACTGCGCGTCGCGCGCGCGGAACGCCGCGACGAAATCGCTGTTGAACTCGTTACTGTCCAGGATCGCATCGAGCCGCATTTCCGCGATCTCCTTGACTTCTTCTTCCGTATAGAGTCCTTTCCGTTTCTCCTCGATCTTCTTCCGAATGTTGGCCATGATGGCCTCGACATCGATGTCCGACCCCTTCGCACTGAAGGTAGACATAGACCTCCTTACCGCCGCCGCCTGACTATCTTCGCGTCAGGGGCGAGCGCGTCGTCGCTTGGGCGGTTCTTTGTTTTGGAGAGTCTAACCCGACTGGTTCTAGTGGTAGATCAACGTGACTATCGTCGCCGCCCAAAGCGCTACCGTCACGAGAATCGGCCTATCGTTGAGGAGCACCTTTGTAGGGTCTCCTCCTTCTTCCTTTTGATGGACGAGATACAAATAGCGAAAAATCCCGTAAAGCACAAAAGGAAGGGTCCATATCAGTCGATCCGTACCGAACTTTGCCACGGTCTCCGGCGCCAAGGTGTACAAGGCGTAGGAGACCAGGGTAGAGGCCGTTACCACCGCTATCATTTGATCCAGTAGATAGGGGCTGTACTCTCCCAGAATCCTCCGATGCTCGGCCGCTCCGCTCGCAAGGAGGGTGAGCTCCTGTCGCCGTTTTGCGAGAGCGAGAAAAAGAGCAGCTAGCAACGTACATATCAAAAGCCAATTGCTGAAGACTACGTCGATCGCCAGAGCCCCGGCGACCGCCCTCAGCACGAAACCAAAAGCTACAACGAGAACATCTAGTATAACGATATTCTTCAGGATAAAGGAATAAGCGGTCATCGTCGCAAAGTAAATCGTCGCGACGACGCCGAATCCCGGCGCGAGCCAATAAGCAGCGACGAGCCCCCCTGTGACAAGAACGACCGCCGCGCCGGTGGCTAAACGCGGGGACAGCTTCCCCGCGGCCAGAGGACGGTTGCGCTTGACAGGGTGTTTTCGATCCTGCTCGAGGTCTGCTAGGTCATTGACCAGATAGACCGCGCCCGACAGCAGACAAAAAATAACCAAGGCCCCGCTCGCGACCAAAACCGACGGGCCGTCGAATAGGCGCTGCGCGAAGACCAACGCGGCCAATACGACGAGATTCTTGGTCCACTGGTGTGGGCGCAGGGAAAGGAACAGTTGCCCGAACTGGCTCACCTCCACTCTCCCTGCAGCTTACGGGCTTCTGACCCCGATAGCTGCAGGAGGCAGACGAGCTGCTTCCTTAGTTTCTCTCCGCGTAAGGCTGTTCCCTGCAAATCAAGCGCTTCGCTATTTGAAGCTGCTGACGGCCTCGGACTCCGTTTCAAACGTGTCGAAGACCGTGAGAAGTTTTGTGATCGAGAGCAGATCGTGTATCCGCTTGGTGAGATGCAGAAGCTTGAGCTGCCCGTTCTTGCGGCTCACCGTAGTGTAGCAGCGAACGATTTCACCCAAACCGGCACTGTCAACATAGGGAACGTTTTCTAGATTCAGCACGATTTTCTCGGTCCCGTTCTCGACAAGACTGTTGATCTTCTCGCGCAGCAGCTCGTCCCCTTCACCGATGAGCATTTTGCCTTGCAGATCCAAGATGGTGACGCCCTCGACGGCTCTTTCCTCGATTTTCATTGCCAAGAATTCCTCCAAAATCAGAAAAGGGTCAAATCGACCCCCGATTTAGCCGCTCAGAATTATCATACTCTGAGAGAACCTGTCAAACTTCCTGAGCTTGATGCATATACCCTATGCTAGACTTCAGGACGATGCCTGACCGGCCTGACCCTTTTCTAACCAGGCTTCAAGAGCGCGCCGCCTCCGAAAAGAAGCGGATCGCCTTGCCGGAATCCACCGAGCCGCGAACGCTCGAAGCGGCGGTAGCCATGAAGCGGCGCGGGGTCGCCGAGCCTGTTCTGATTGGCGACGCCGACGCGATCACCGAAGCAGCCGAGGCGGCGGGTGTCGCACACACTCAGCTGGCCGGCATCGAGATACGCTCTAACTACGATGCGCGCGCCGATATTTACGCGGACGCGCTGTACCAAAGGAGACGCCACAAAGGCATCTCCGAGGACGAAGCGCGACGCCAGGCGCGTGACCCTCTGTACTTCGCCGCGCTCATGGTGTCTGCCGGGGACGCCTCGGGCTACGTCGCGGGCGCCGAGAACAGCACGGCTAACGTGCTGCGAGCCGCCATCCGCGTCTTCGGGACGAAGCCTGGGATAAGGCGCGTCTCGAGCTTCTTTCTCATGAGTTTTTCCGACGGCGTGCAATATGTGTTCGCGGACTGCGCCGTGCTGCCGGACCCCACGGCGGACGAGCTCGTCGAGATCGCACAGCTCGCGGCCGCCAATGCCCGCCTTTTCCTCGAGACCGAGCCCCGCGTCGCCCTTCTCTCGTTCTCGACGAAAGGAAGCGCCGACCATCCACGCGTGAGGAAGGTCGTTCGCGCCGCGGAAACGCTGCGGGTACGTTCACCGGAGCTCGCCGCCGACGGCGAGCTTCAAGCCGATGCGGCGATCGTTTCTGAAGTGGGCGCGAAAAAAGCCCCCGGAAGCTCGGTGGCCGGGCGAGCGAATACGCTCATCTTTCCTGACCTGGATTCGGGGAACATCGCGTGCAAGCTCGTCGAGCGATTGGCGGGAGCTTCCGCAATCGGTCCGATTCTCCAAGGGCTAGCCGCGCCCGCCAATGACCTGTCGCGCGGCTGCAGTTCCGAAGATATCGTCAACGTCGCGGCCATCACCTCTCTCCAAGCAGGCCAAGCCGGAGAGAGGTGACGACCGCTCGTTACTAGTACTAGTCTGTGGTCTCGCGGCGTATCTTCTTACGCTGCCGCTTTTGAGCGAGCGCTTGTTTCGCACGCTTCTTGTCGCCCGGCTTCATGTAGAACGAGTGCTTTTTGATCTCTTTGATGATGTCCTCTTGCTGCACTTTCCGTTTGAAGCGCCGCAGAGCACTTTCGATCGACTCGTTATCGTTGACTCTAATCTCGGCCAAGTTCGAAGCACCTCCCTTCGTTCTAAAGGATCATCGAGCCGGTACGGCGACCACCGAGACAACTTCTCCACTACGAGAGACAGGCAACCCGAGGCTCTTGAGGAGGAGATTGGACGCCGGCTGATCGCGATGGTGCGGTTTTCGAAGCCCGCTCGACTCGAAACCACTATAAGTAACCAGGTTACAGATTGTCAACTGGACTTCGCCGTTCCGTACACCATCTGTTGACACTTCGAGAAACTCCGTGGGATAATCGTGCCGAAACAAACGCCCGTGTAAACTGCTGATGTTACTACGCTTAACGGATATCAAATGAGAGTGCTCATCGTTGGAGGTGGGGGGCGGGAACACGCCCTCGCCTGGAAGCTGAAACAGAGTCCTGAAGTGACGGAGCTTTTTTGCGCTCCGGGGAACGCGGGTATCAAGAATCTCGCGGATTGCATCAATATCGACCCCTCCGACATCGTGGAGCTTGCCGATTTCGCCGAGAACCTCTCGATCGGCCTCACGGTTGTTGGTCCCGAGCTGCCGCTCATCCTCGGGCTCGCGGACGAGTTTCAACGACGTGGCCTGCCCGTGTTCGGGCCTAATCGCGCCGCGGCCGAGCTCGAAGGCAGCAAAGCTTTCGCCAAAGATTTTCTCAGGCGCGGAAACATCCCGACGGCCCGCTATCACATCGTGAGCACGTTGGACCAGGCCGCTTCTGTCATCGAGAGCGGCGAGCTCGGCTTGCCTCTCGTCGTGAAGGCGGACGGGCTCGCCGGCGGCAAAGGTGTTTCCATCGCCCAGAGCAGCGAGGAGGCGCAGAAGCAAGTAGCGACCCTCATGGACGATCGCCAGCTTGGAAGCGCGGGCACGCGGCTCGTGCTCGAAGAGTTTCTCGAAGGCGAAGAAGTCTCGTTCTTCGCGCTCTCGGACGGGCACAACGTGCTGCCGCTTGTCGCGGCGCAAGATCACAAGCGCGCCTATGACGGTGACGAAGGACCGAACACGGGTGGCATGGGCTGCGTTTGCCCCGCAACTAATTTGAACGCGGAGACCCTCAAGCACATCGTCAAGGACATCGTGAACCCGACGATCAAGGGCCTCGCTAACGAGGGCCGCAAGTATCAAGGCATCCTCTATTGCGGAATCATGCTGACAGCGGACGGCCCTAAAGTGCTCGAGTTCAACGTACGCTTCGGCGATCCGGAAGTGCAGGCGATCCTGCCTCGCCTGAAAGACGATCTCTTGCCGCTCCTTCTCGAAGTAGCGGAAGGGCGGCTCGGACAGCACCGGCCCGAATGGACGCGCGAGCCCGCGGTCAGCGTCGTGCTCGCCTCAGGCGGCTATCCCGGCAAATACGAGACCGGCAAAGCCATCCATGGTCTCGAAGAGGGCAAGGTCGAGCTCGACGAAGGGATCTGCGTCTTTCACGCCGGGACGAAAGAAGTGGACGGAAAGCTCGTCACCGGTGGCGGACGCGTGCTCACGGTGACCGCGCTGGGCCAAAATCTCAAAACCGCGATCGCTCGTTCTTACGAAGGCGTGGCCCGCATCCAGTTCGAAGGCCAACATTTCCGAAAGGACATCGGACAAAAGGCGCTAGCGCACATCACCGGAGGTTAGAAGTTTGTCGAGTCCAAAAGTTATCATCGTCATGGGGAGCCTCTCCGACAAGGACGTCATGGTTGAAGCCGCGACGGTTCTGAGTGAGTTCGACATCCCCTACGAGATGGGCATCTACTCGGCACATCGCACGCCGGCGCGATCGGCAAAGCTCGCCTCAGAAGCGGCCGGCCGAGGAGTCAAAGTCCTGATCGCGGGCGCGGGGGCCGCGGCGCACCTCGCGGGCGCTTTCGCCGCGCACTCGACGCTTCCCGTGATTGGTGTTCCGCTTGCGGCAACCTCCCTTGGCGGCATGGACGCGCTTCTCGCTACGGTGCAAATGCCCGCGGGCTTTCCCGTCGCGACCGTCGCCATTGGGAAAGCGGGCGCGCGCAACGCGGCCCATCTCGCGGCGCAGATTCTAGCGACGTCGGACGAGGCGGTCGCGGAGAGAATTCGCGCCTTCCGCGCACGAAAAGCGAAGGAAGTCGAAGAAGCCTCCGAGTCGCTCCAGAACCTCTGAGTTTTTCCTCGCCGAGACAGTCGCACAAATAGTCCCATAATCGTTTCATCTTAACTGCTGATCAGCAGTTAACTGTGCTGGAACACCTCGCCCTCGACGTCCTACGAAAACGAGGCATGGCTGCGGCCGAAACCCACCTTTACGACACACGCGAACTTCGATTCCTCGAAGTCGTCCGCTTCGATCGCATCGGAGAGCGCGGACGGCGCGCTGTGATGTCTCTGAACAGCGCTTATCAGAAGCCGGAGGCGTCTTGGGCCGAGGTCGCGGAACAGATGGTTCGCGAGCACATGCTGAACGAGGCCGATGCTCGAGCTCTGAGGCTTCTCGAAGCTTTCGCGCTCTCTATCGCCAACACGGATCGCCAACACTACAACATCTTGTTGTTTCCCAAAGGTCCGGCTCGCTACGTACTCGCGCCCGCATTCGATCAAGTGCCGATGGGCTACGCACCCACCGCCGCTGGACAACTGCGCCCGTTCGACTTCGCCAAGCCTCGCATGTCTTCGCGAACGCTCGATGTCTTCAACGAAGCCCTCCACATGGCGGCGGAGTTATGGGAGCGCGGAAGCGAAGACGAACGCATCAGCGATGCGATGCGGCGTATCTGTGCGCACAACGCAACGATTCTCGGCTGACTGTTTCAGCTGGCCGACTGATTCGCGAGCTGGCCGCAGGCAGCAAGCACGTCGTCGCCGCGGCTGCGGCGCAAGTTCACCGTCAGCCCCGCATCGGTCAGGACGTCGAGGAACCGCTCCGTAGCTTTTCGCGTGGAGCCTTTGTGCGGCGCGCCCGGCCACGGGTTGTAGTTGATCAAGTTCACTTTAACCTTCATGCCTTCGAGAAGCGTCGCCAACCTTCTGGCGTCTTCCACGCGATCGTTCTCACCACCGAGAAGCACATATTCGAACGTGATGCGGCGGCGCTTCGGGAGTGGCAAGTTTCGGGCGGCGGCGATGAGCGCCTCGAGCGGATGCTTCTTGTTGATCGGCATGATGCGGTCGCGGTCCTCGTTCGTCGTCGCGTGCAAGCTGATCGCGAGTCCCACCGTCGGGGCTTTCTCGGCGAAGCGCTCGAGCTCGTCCACGAGCCCCGCGGTCGAGACCGTGATACGGCGCGGCGAGACCGCGAAAGCATCGTCATCCGTGAGAATTTCGAGCGAAGCCAAAACGCCCTGGGAGTTCAAGAGCGGCTCCCCCATCCCCATGAAGACGATATTGCTCCGAGCCGGCGGCTCGGGTAGCGCGCTCCGCGCAAGAAGAAACTGCCCGAGGATCTCGCCCGGCTCGAGATTGCGCTCGAAGCGGATCGTGCCCGAGAAGCAGAACGTGCACTTGAGAGGACAACCGATTTGCGTCGACAGACAAAACGTATGGCGGTCGCCGTCCGGGATGTAGACGGTCTCGACGTGACGACCGTCGTGAAGCGCGAGCTGGAACTTGATGGTGCCGTCTCTCGACACGTGCTGGCTCGTAATCTCGGGACGGCGAATCTCGTGCTCGCGGGCGAGGCTCTCGCGAAGACCGCGCGTCAAATCCGTCATCTCGTCGAACGTGTTCACGCCGCGCGCGTAGATCGAGCGATAGATCTGACGGCCCCGAAACGCAGGGAGCCCCGCTGAAGTGGCGACTTCTTCGAGCGCTTTGCGCGACAAGCCGAACAGGTTCATTGCAGATATCCTAGCGCCACCATACCTTTTTTGCCCCAGGGAGACGGCTGTGATAGATTTCACTTTCTCCGATGTTCCGAAAACAGGTTTTGGACAACGGACTTACCATTCTCACCGAGCATATGCCACATGTGCGTTCGGTGGCGCTTGGGGTCTGGCTGAGGCGGGGAAGCCGCCACGAAAAGGCTTCCGAGAGCGGTCTCGCGCACTTTATCGAGCACATGGTGTTCAAGGGGACCGAGCGGCGGAGCCAAGCCCAAATCGCCCAGGAGCTCGACGAGATTGGCGGCCAGTCGGACGCGTTTACCTCCCAGGAATATGCGGGATTCCACGCCAAAGTGCTCGGTGAGCACGTGCCCCGTGCCATCGACCTGCTCTCGGACATCGTGCTCGCACCTAGCTTCGACGCGGAAGAGCTCGAGCGCGAGAGGATGGTGATCTTCGAAGAAATCAAGGGCGTCGAGGATGCGCCAGAAGATCGCGTGCACGACTTGTTCGTCGAGTTTTTCTGGCCGAACCACCCGTTGGGCCGCCCGATCCTCGGCACGCCCGAGACGGTGGGAGGTTTCGAACGCGACGACCTCGTGCGTTTTTTTCGTAAGATCTACGCGCCGAGCAACATCATCGTCGCCGCCGCGGGCGATGTCGAGCACGACGCTCTTTTCGAGCTCGTCTCGTCCCACTTCGCGTCTCTGGACACCCCTCCGGACGACGCCATAGAAAGCCCTCCCTCCGTGCGTCCGACGATCCGCCTGCAGCCCAAAGACCTCGAGCAAACGCATCTGGTCATCGGAACGGTAGCACCCCCACAGGGCTCGCCCGACCGCTACGTCGCCTATGTCTTGAACGCGATACTCGGCGGCAATTTGAGCTCGCGTCTTTTCCAAGTCATCCGCGAAGAGCGCGGCCTCGCCTATTCCGTGTACTCGGGCTTGAACTGCTTCAGCGATGCCGGCCAGTTCTCGATTTACGCTGGAACCGACCCGAAACACGTCACCGAAGTCGTCGACCTCACGCTCGAAGAGATCCGTCGCATCAAGTCCGAAGCCGTCCCCGCCGCCGAGCTCGATCGCGCGAAGAGCCACATGCGCGGCAGCATCTTGATGAGCCTCGAGTCGACGGGCTCGCGCATGTCGCAGATCGCCCGTCTCGAAATGACCCAGGGCCGTTACGTGACACCGGAAGAGACCATCGCGAGCCTCGAGGCGGTGAGCTCGGAAGACGTTCTCCGCCTCGCGACGGAAATATTCGACGGGCGCTCGCTCGCCATGACCGTTCTCGGAAAGCTCGAGCACTTCCACCCAGTCCCGGAGAGCTTGGTTGCCTGAGCTCCTTATTTCCGTCCTCGGAAGCGGTAGCTCCGGCAACGTCACCTTCGTCTCCGATGGATCGGCCCGGCTCCTCCTCGATGCCGGCCTCGCTTGCCGCGAGATCGAAAGACGCCTGAGGACCCTCGGCGTCGCCCCCGGCCATATCGACGGCGTTCTCCTCTCGCACGAGCACGGTGACCACGCGCGCGGCGCCTGGCGCTTTTGCGCGAAACACAACGCCACTCTCTACGCGACAGAAGGGACCTATCGGTGCCTCAAACCGCTTCCGGACAAACCGGTGGACTGGGTGCGCATCCGCTCCGGCTCGAGCACGAAGCTCGGCCGGATGACCGTCGATTTCTTCCCGACGCCTCACGACGCGGCGGACCCTATCGGCTTTCGCATCCGACGCGGGCGCCTCTCGTTCGGACACGTCACCGATATCGGCCACATTTCCGAGGCTGTGGTCGACGGGCTCCGCGGATGCTCGGCTATCCTCATCGAAGCGAACCACGACGTCGACATGCTGCGCGAGAGCGACTATCCCGCATCTTTGCGCGATCGCGTCGGGAGCCGCTTGGGTCATCTTTCGAACGACGCGCTCGCGCGCTATCTCGAGCACCGGCTCCCGGGCGCGGTGCGACACTTGTTCCTCGCGCACCTCTCGAAGCAGAACAACCACGAGCGGCTCGCTCTAGACTGCTCTCTTGAAGCACTCACGCGCCGCGGCGGCCGCAAACCCAAAATTCATCTCACCTATGCCGACCGACCGACGCCGCTACTTCGGTTGACGGAGAGCCGTGAGCTCGTCGAAGACACCAAGCAGGGCGTCCTGGCGTTTTAGAATATGCTGACCGATCGTTACGTTCATCCCGAGATGGGCCGAATCTGGAGCGAAGAGGCCAAGTTCGACGCCTGGATGGAAGTCGAAGTCGTCGCGGCCGAAGTCATGGCGGATGCAGGCATCATCCCCAAAGAAGCCGCCGCCGAGATCCGGCAAAAAGCCTCCTATTCGATCGAGCGCATCGACGCGATCGAAAAAGAAGTGAAGCACGACGTCATTGCCTTCACCCAAGCGCTCGCCGAGAACGTAGGTGAGGCGGGCCGCTTCGTCCATTTCGGCCTCACGAGCTACGACGTCGTGGACACTGCCCTCGGCATCCGGCTTCGGGATGCCACGGATTTGATCATTCAGAATGTCGACAAGCTTCTAGGCGTGCTCGAGGCCCGCGCTCGAGACCACAAGCGCACCATCATGGTGGGCCGTACCCACGGCGTCCACGCGGAGCCCATGACCTTCGGGATGAAGCTCACGCTCTGGTACGCAGAGATGAAGCGCAACCGCACGCGACTCGTCGCTGCGCGGGACGCCATCGCTGTCGGGAAGCTCTCGGGCGCTGTCGGCACCTTCGCCCACTTGCCTCCTGAAATCGAAGAACGACTCTGCGAGAAGCTAGGGCTATCCGCGGCGCCCATCTCGACTCAAGTGCTGCAGCGCGACCGCCACGCGGAAGCTTTATCGGCGCTCGCCATCCTCGCGAGCACCCTGGACAAGATCGCGGTCGAGATCCGAAGCCTGCAGCGAACGGAAATCCGCGAAGTCGAAGAGTTCTTCTCTGAAAAACAAAAAGGCTCCTCGGCCATGCCGCACAAGCGAAATCCGGTGGCGAGCGAGCAAATTTCCGGACTCGCGCGGGTCGTGCGCGGCAACTTGCAAACCGCGCTCGAGAACGTCCCGCTATGGAACGAGCGCGATATCTCCCATTCCTCAGCGGAGCGGATGATCCTGCCCTCGAGCTACATCCTGACCGACCACATCCTGAGGCGCGCGACCTCGGTGCTCGATAACCTGATCGTCTATCCCGAGAAGATGCGCGAGAACCTCGATTCGATGAAAGGCCTCGTCTTCAGCGGACAGGTGCTGCTTCAGATCGCAAAAAAGGGCCTCGCGCGTGAAGACGCCTATCGCCTCGTTCAGAGAAACGCGATGGCCGTCTGGCAAAACAAAGGCACATTGCGGGAGCTTCTCGGCGCGGACGAAGATATTGCCAAGTGGTTGTCTGGAGAAGAGCTCGACCAGGCCTTCGATTTGGAGAAACAGATGCAGCACGTCGACACGATTTACAAACGGGTGTTCGGATGACGCTCATAAAGGCGAACGTCGTCGTCCAGCTCAAGAGCGCCGTCCACGATCCACAAGGCGAGACCATTCGCCACGCGCTCGAGCAGCTCGAGCTCGGCCAGGTCGAGAGCGTGCGCCAGGGAAAGTTCTTCGAGCTCACCGTGGAGGCGTCGTCGAAAGAAGAAGCCGAAAAGATAGTGCGCGAGATCGCCCTGCGCGTGCTCTCCAATCCCGTTCTGGAAGTCTTCCAAGTGGAGATCGAGAGCTAAGTTGCCCCGCTTCGCTGTCTGTGTATTCCCCGGATCCAACTGCGAAGAAGACGTTCAATACGCGCTTCAGAACGTTCTCGGCGAGCCCACCGATCTCGTCTGGCACAAAGACACGTCCCTAGAAGGCTACGACGCCGCCATCCTCCCGGGAGGGTTCGCCCACGGCGACTACCTCCGTCCCGGCGCCGTAGCGCGCTTCTCGCCGATCATGACCGCCATCCAAAAAATGGCGGACGAGGGCAAACCTGTCATCGGAATCTGCAACGGCTTCCAAATGCTGCAAGAGGCAGGTCTCTTGCCGGGCGCCATGCTCCGCAACCAAACCCTGACCTACATCTGCCGCTATCTTCATTTGCGCCCGGAGCAGCTAGACTCGCCCCTCACGTCGGGCCTGAGCGAAGGTGAGCTCCTGCGCATCCCTATAGGCCACGCCGACGGCAACTTCTACGCGGACGACGAAACCCTAGAAACACTCGAGCGCAACGACCGAGTCGTCTTCCGCTACGTCAACGCCCAAGGAGCGCGCGAAGACACCGCGAACCCTAACGGCGCCGCCAATGCCATCGCCGGCGTGCGAAACGAACGTGGAAACGTCCTAGGCCTAATGCCCCACCCCGACCGCTGCTACCAAGAAGAGCTAGGAACCGCAGACGGGCGCAAACTCTTCGAGTCCCTAATAGCCTGGACCAAGGAGAGAACCTGAACGATGCCCACAAGGTCAATATTAGGAAAAGCAAAGAAATAGGAGAGGTGGAGATGAAAAGACTAGCCCTTATCCCCTCATCCCCTCCTATCCCCACATTCTCTTTTCTTTTTCTTGGATCTCCATGAGACTCGAAGAGTCTCTCGCGGCGCATAACCTCACGCGAGAGGAGTACGACGCCATCGTGGGGAAGCTCGGGCGCGAGCCCAACGAGAATGAGCTCGGCCTTTTCTCCGTCATGTGGTCCGAGCATTGCAGCTACAAGAGCTCGCGCGTCCATTTGAAGCGGCTTCCTACTCGCGGGCCTCGAGTTCTACAAGGCCCGGGCGAGAACGCGGGGGTCGTCGATATCGGCCACGGTCTCGCGGCGGTTTTCAAAGTCGAATCGCACAACCATCCGTCATTTATCGAGCCTTTTCAAGGCGCCGCGACGGGCGTTGGCGGCATCATCCGCGACATCTTTACGATGGGCGCGCGTCCTGTCGCGCTCATGAACTCTCTCCGCTTCGGACCGCTCACCGTCCCGAAGAACCGCAGGCTTCTCTCCGGCTGCGTCGCGGGCATCGCGAGCTACGGCAACAGCATGGGCATCCCGACGCTCGGCGGCGAAGTGGTCTTCGAGGATTGCTACAACCTGAACCCGCTCGTGAACGCCTTCTGCCTCGGCCTCGCATCCAAAGACCGCATCTTTCTTGCGAAAGCCGAAGGCGAAGGCAACCCCGTTTTCTACGTCGGCGCCAAGACGGGAAAAGACGGCATCCACGGCGCCACGATGGCCTCGGCGGAGTTCGACGAAGCCGCGGAAGAGAAGCGGCCCACCGTTCAAGTCGGCGACCCTTTTCTCGAAAAGCTTCTGCTCGAAGCGTGCCTCGAGCTCATGGCAACCGATGCGCTGGTCGCCATCCAGGATATGGGTGCCGCAGGGCTTACCTGCTCGACCGCCGAGATGGGCGCACGCGGGGGTCTTGGAATCGAGATCGAGCTGAACCGCGTTCCGCAGCGCGAGGCCGGCATGACGCCCTACGAAATCTTGCTCTCGGAGTCGCAAGAGCGCATGCTCCTCGTCGCCAAGGCAGGGCGGGAGGCCGAAGTCGAAGCCATTTTCAAGAAATGGGATCTCGACGCCGCCGCGATCGGCAAGGTCACGGGCGACGGCTTGTTGCGTGTGCTCGCCGCCGGAAAGACCGTCGCGGAGGTGCCGAACCGAGCCCTCGTCGATGAAGGCCCCGTCTACGAGCGGCCCATGAAACGCCCTGCCTATCTCGACGCGGTCGCCGCCGTCGAGCTTCCGGAGCCGACGGATCTCGAAGAAACCTTCGTCCGCATGCTCGCAAGCCATACGATCGCGAGCAAGCACTGGATCTTCGAGCAATATGACCACATGGTGCAGAGCAATACGATCGTGATGCCGGGGGGCGACGCGGGTGTTATCCGCGTCAAAGGCACGCCGATGGCGCTCGCGATGTGCCTCGACGGCAATGGACGCTACACCTATCTCGATCCTTACTTGGGAGGCGCGACCGCGGTCGCGGAAGCGTGCCGCAATATCGCGGCCGTCGGCGCGACGCCCGTCGGCGCGACCAACTGCCTCAACTTCGGCAATCCCGAGAAGCCCGAGATCATGTGGCAGTTCGCCCGGGCGGTGGACGGTATCCGGGATGCTTGCGAGCGCTTCGACGTGCCAATAACCGGCGGCAATGTCAGCTTCTACAACGAGACCGAAGGCAAAGGCATCTACCCAACACCTGTCGTCGGTGTTGTCGGGATTCTCGAAGACGCGACGAAACGCGTGAGGCATTATTTTAGAACGGACGGTGACATTGTCTACTTGATGGGCAACACCGACGAAGAGCTCGGGGCGAGCGAATACTTGAAGCTCGTGCACGGGCGAAACGACGGAAGCCCTCCGCGGCTCGACCTCGACACGGAAGCCGCGCTCCAAAGCTTCACGCGCGAGGTGGCCTCCCGCGGGCTGATGCACTCGGCCCACGATTTGAGCGATGGCGGACTCGGCGTCGCGATCGCGGAAAGTCTCTTTGGCCCGCTCGGCGAAACGATGGGGGCGTCCATCGCACTCGAGACTCCGCGGCGGGCGGACGGCGTGTTGTTTTCTGAGACGCAAAGCCGGATACTCACCAGTGTCCCCTCCGCCTCCGCGGACGCCTTCCTCGCCCTCGCCGAGGAGCACGGGGTACCCGTCAAGCGCATCGGCGTGACGGGGGGCGACACGTTGGAGATACGCGTGAACGGCACGTCCGCCATCTCGAAAAACGTCGACGACCTACGCGAAGTCTGGTGGAACGCTATCGAAAAGGGGCTTTTGAGATGAGTTTCAAAGACGAATGCGCCGTCTTCGGGATCTTCGGCCACCCGGACGCCGCGCGGGTCACCTATCTTGGCCTCTACGCGATGCAGCACCGCGGCCAGGAAGCCGCTGGCATCGTGAGCTCGAGCCCGACGGGCTTCAGAAGCCGCAAGCGCCGAGGCTACGTCGCCGACATCTTCGACGAGGACTCGCTCGAGAAGCTCGAAGGCACGAGCGCCATCGGACATGCCCGCTACTCGACGTCCGGCGAGAACAACGATTCCAATACCCAGCCCCTCTACATCGAGTGTAAGTTCGGCGAGATCGCCGTCTGCCACAACGGAAATCTCGTCAACGCCCATCTTCTCAGACACGAGCTCGTCGAGCATGGCTCGATCTTCCGCACCACGAGCGACACCGAAGTCATCCTCCACCTCTACGCCAAATCGATGCAGCGCAACCGCGAAGATGCCATCTTCGACGCGGTTCGCACCGTGTCGGGCGCTTTCTCGCTGCTATTCCAAACGCCCGACGCCCTCGTCGCCGTGCGCGACCCGAGAGGCTTTCGCCCGCTCGTTTTAGGCAAGCTCGGCGAAAGCTACGTGCTGTGCTCGGAGACCTGCGCCCTCGACCTTATCGAGGCCGAATATATCCGCGAAATCGAGCCCGGCGAAATGGTCGTCATCGACAAGAACGGCGTGAGGTCTCTCCGACCCTTCAGCGAAGTGCAGCCTTCGCAATGCATCTTCGAGCACGTCTACTTCGCCCGCCCCGACAGTTACGTGTTCGGCCGAGACGTCCACGCGACGCGCCTCGCGATGGGCCGGCAGCTCGCACGCGAAAGCCCCGTCGACGCCGACGTGGTGGTGCCCGTTCCCGATTCCGGCGTCGTGGCCGCCGTCGGCTATTCGCAAGAATCCGGCCTCCCCATGGAGTTCGGCCTCATCCGCAATCACTATGTCGGCCGAACATTCATCGAGCCCCGTCAATCCATCCGCAATTTCGGTGTGAAGGTCAAGCTCAACCCGGTGCGCTCCGTCATCAAAGGCCGCCGCATCATTCTCGTCGACGACTCCATCATCCGCGGCACAACGAGTCGCAAGATCGTCGGCATGGTCAGAAACGCCGGCGCCGCCGAGGTGCACTTCCGCGTCTCGTCCCCACCAACGACGGGCCCGTGCCACTACGGCATCGACACGCCGAAACGCGAAGAGCTCATCGCCTCGAACCACAGCATCGAAGAGATCAAGGAGTACATCGACGCTGACAGCGTGGGCTACCTCTCGCAAGACGGCCTGCTCGGAGCGGTCGAAAAGGACCGCGACCGCTACTGCTCGGCGTGCTTCTCCGGCAACTACCCGATCGAGCTTCCCACTCAAGGCCGCGACCAGCTCAAGCTCTTCGAAAAAGTCCGAGACTAAACTAAAACTCTTCGAAAGCCGCACCGATTCAAACAGGGGCCCGACCGCCCCGCCAGGCAGCGCGTCTCGAATCCTGTGGTCCGCAAAAACTCGCTCCGGCGTTGATGCCGCGGTTTTGAGCCCAGCGCCCGCGGAGAACATGGCTCGGTGTCACAAGTGAGTTCTTGGCTGGGTGGATCCGGCGCCGTCGACCGAAGCGTCCTCGAGAAGCGGGCTGCTGATTTCCATCTTGGCAGCATCTTCCGCACGCTTTCCATCTCGCTTCACAACGCTTGCGTTGCTCGAGCCGGCGGAAGCTAGTAGAGATATGTGGCCGAAAGTTCGCCGCGCTATTGTTGTGCTTGATAACTCTGCTCGATCCCTTGCGGTTTCGAGTTCAACGGAGCAATCAATTGCGAGAGATCAGGCAGATCGTCGGGGTAGCCCATTAGTCGCCGAAAAAGAACTTTGTCGTACTCTACTGAGTTTGTAAGGTTTCGAGTAGCTGATAGAGAGGTGTGGTCCGCAAAAAAACAAAGTCGGCCGTCGAGCCGGCAACGGAGTTCGCTGATCGGGTCATAGGGCTCGAGTGCAGACGCCTCGAAGACGTCGGAAGCGCTGCGTCTGAGGGCTTCGCCCGGTCAGGCGGCGCGTGCCAACCGATAATCGTGATGGAGCGCGCCGAGAATCGGCAGGGAAACGACACGGAATCCAGTTGGAATAGAGTGCCTCGACGAAGCAGGATCGACAGGAAGATCGCTCGCCGGCTCAGGAACATTGGGCCCCACCGATGAATGCGGAATGCGGCCGCGCTTGATTGTAGCCACGCCATTCGCACAACAGCCGACGCAGGTGCGTCTCCGACAGCGGGATGAGGAAGTCCAAACACTCTCGGCGGGTGGTGCCGATCAGTCTCTCGCAATAACCATTCGCTTGCGGCGCGAATTTTCACCCGAGGTTCGACAGCGTACGGGACGACCCGCGCTTTCAGGATCTGCTGCGGCGCATCAACCTTCCGCTTTAGCTGTGCCCATCCGAATAAGAGCGATCAATAGCGCAAAGAAAAGGAAAGAGTCCCGCAGGTCGGATGCTAAAAGAGCACGCACTCTGCTTAATTTTGCCTCCTTGACTTTTCAGCGAGTGGAGGGCTAAATGTACGTCCGAAGGAGCGGACCATGGCACTGACCTCCGGGACGACGCTGGGCGCGTACAAAATCCTCGTACCCATCGGTGCGGGCGGGATGGGTGAGGTCTATAAGGCGAGGGACACGCGCCTCGACCGGACGGTTGCGATCAAAGTGCTGCCCAGCCACCTTTCCTCTGACACCGAACTGCGTGGGCGATTTGAGCGAGAGGCTCGGGCTGCTTCCGCCTTGAACCATCCAAACATCACGACCGTGTACGACATAGGTGAGGAAGAAGGCACGCGCTACATCGTGATGGAGTTCGTCGACGGCAAAACGCTCAGGGAGCTGGTTGGCGACGGTCCGCTCGCCACCAAGAAGTTGTTGGCACTTGCCACTCAGATTGCCGATGGTCTCGCGAAGGCGCACAAAGCGGGCATCGTTCACCGGGACTTGAAGCCCGCGAACCTGATGGTCACCGAGGATGGGTTGGTGAAGATCCTTGACTTCGGGATTGCCAAGCTGATGCCCCAAAGCGGCGATGGCGATTCCGAGAAGGACACGATGACGAGGGCCACGCAGCAAGGAGCTATTCTGGGCACCCCTCAGTATATGTCACCGGAACAGGCTGCCGGTCGGCCCGTCGATTACCGCTCGGACCAGTTTTCGTTCGGGTCGATCCTCTACGAGATGGCGACGGGAAGACTTGCGTTCAAGAAAGACTCGATGCCGCAAACGCTGACGGCCATTATCGAAACTGAGCCCGAGCCCATAGGAAAGCTCAACGACAAGATTCCCGCCGAGCTCGCGGCGATCGTAGAGCGTTGTCTCGCAAAGGATCTCGAAAAACGTTATGAGTCTACAGCGGAGCTGGCGAGCGAGCTAAAGAACGTTCCGGAGACATCCCGCGGGTGGCGATCTCGCCGGCACGTTCTATGGGCGGCGGCTGGTCTCCTCGCGGCGTTTCTCGCATTTGCTTTGGGGCCGAATCTGGTTCGGTTATCGGAAAATTTATGGTCGCGAACAAAGCGTGCTCCCGTCGAGTCCATCGCGGTCCTTCCTCTCCGTAACCTCTCCGGCGACCCCGCGCAGGAGTATTTGGCGGACGGTATGACCGAGGCCTTGATTGCCGACCTGGCCAAGATTGGGGCTTTGAAAGTGATCTCTCGCACATCGGTCATGCGGTACAAGGACTCGGACAAGGCGCTCGGGGACATCGCGTCCGAGCTCAACGTCGACGTTATCCTCGAGGGCTCTGTGCTTCGTGTTGGCGATCGTGTCCGAATCACGGCGCAGCTCATCGACGTTCACACGGACCAGGCTTTGTGGGCCGAGACCTACGAGCGGGACCTTCGGGACCTCCTCGTGTTGCAGAGCGAGGTGGCGCGCGCCGTTGCGGAAGAGATCGAAGTCGTGGTGACGCCGGAGGAAACGAATCGTTTGGCCAGTGCACGTCCCGTCAATCCTGAAGCTCACGAGGCCTATCTCACGGGCCGCTTTCACCAAAACAAGCTCACTCCAGCGGACATCGAGACGGCACTTTCGTATTTCGAGCTCGCCTTGGAGAAAAATCCGGACTACACCCTGGCCTACGTGGGCATCGCCAGTGTCTGGGGTGGTCGCCTGCAGATGGGCTTTGTGCCGTCGAGTGACGGGTTGCCGCTCCAGAGGGAAGCCATTGTCAAAGCCCTGGAGCTGGATGACTCCCTCACCGAAGTTCATATCGGGTTAGCGGCACTGAAGACGTGGGGCGACTACGATTGGCCTGCTGCTGAGCGGGCGTTCGAGCGGGCCATCGAGCTCAACGCTAATAGCGCGGATGCGCGGACTCTTTACTCACACTTCTTGAACATCGTGGGGAGACCGGATGAAGCGATGGCACAGATCGAGCGCGCGTTGGAACTAGATCCCTTGAACGCTTTCTCCCATGCGTTCCACGGTGTCGACTTGAATTTCGTGCATCGGTATGACGAGGCCATCGAAGAGTTTCGCTACGCGCTCAGATTGACGCCAGGTCTTCCGTTCGCAACAAACGGACTCAGTCTCGCCCTCCATTTAAAGGGAGCCTACGAGGAGGCTGTTGCGGCACAGAGGTCCTACCTGTCCGCAATCCGTGATGTCGAGGGGGAAGCAGCCCTGGCCGAGGGCTACGCGGAGGGCGGATACACGGAGGCGATGCGCCGGCTGGCAGAGACTAGGGCGGAGCGTTCGCTCAAAACAGATACGGGCGCCTGCTGGCTTGCAGATCTGTATATCCGTGCCGGAGAGAACGAGCTTGCCCTCGAATGGCTGGAGAGAGCTTTCGCAAACCGCGACCCGAATATGCCGTACCTTCTTCTGCCGCACTACGACAGTGTACGGGACCACCCGCGCTTTCAGGATCTGCTGCGGCGCATGAACCTTCCGCTTTAGCTGCGCCATGGACAAGAGCTAGGCGTAGGACAGGGACCTACAGACGGATGGGTAGCCTCCGCACGCGCTTGCCGGTGAGCGTGAACAGCGCGTTCGCCACCGCCGGTGCGATGGGCGGCACGCCGGGCTCTCCCACGCCGGTGGGCGGCTCGTCGCTCTCGACGACGTGGACTTCGATCTCGGGCATCTCGTCCATGCGTAGCATCGGATAGTCGTGGAAGTTGCTCTGCTGCACGCGTCCTTTGTCGAGAGTCAGCTCGCCGTGAAGAGCGGCGGTGAGTCCGAAGACGATTGCGCTTTCCACCTGGGCGACGACGTTCCAGGGGTTGATGGCGATGCCGCAATCGATGGCGGCGACGACCTTGTGGACGCGCACCTTGCCGCCCTCGACCGAGACTTCCGCGACTTCGGCGACGAAGGTCTCGAACGACTTCCTCATGGCGATGCCGCGCGCGCGGCCTTCGGGTAGCGGGGTGCCCCAACCCGCCTTTTCCGCGGCGAGCTCGAGTACGTGAAGGTGCCGTGGCTGATCCTTCAGCAGCTCACGACGAAGCTCGTACGGATCTTTGCCGCCCGCGTGCGCCACTTCGTCGAGAAAGCTCTCGTTGACGAAGCCCGTGTGGGTGTGTCCGACTGAGCGCCACCACAGAACCGTGAGGGTCTTGTTGGCGTTATGGACCTCGATGCGGCGGTTCGGGATCGCGTACGGCATATCGGTAGCGCCTTCGACCGAGGCGGCGTCGACGCCGTCTTTTATCGTCATGTCCGCAAATGGGGTCCCTTCCATGATCGATTGGCCGACGAGACGCTGGTGCCACGCGCTCGGCATGCCGTCGGCGTCGACGCCGGCTTTGAGCTTGTGGACGAACATCGGGCGGAAGTAACCGCATTGGATATCGTCCTCGCGGGTCCAGATGGTCTTGACGGGAACACCTTCACCGTTGGCTACTTGAACGGCATCGGCGACGAAGTCGGACGTGACGTTCGCGCGACGTCCGAAGCCGCCACCGAGAAGCGTGGTGTGTATCTTGATCTGCTCCGGTTTCAGGCCGGTGATGTGCGATGCGACCATTTGGTCGATCGACTGGCCTTGGGTACCCGCCCATATGTCGCACCCGTCCTCTCGGACATGGGCCACGGCGTTGAGCGGCTCCATGGGTGCATGGGCGAGGAAGGGGACTTCGTAGACCGCTTCGAGTGTCTTCGACGCTTCGCCGAGAGCGGTGTCCGCGTCGCCTTCGTCTTCGGCGACCATGCCCTCGGTATCAGCGAGTGCCCGGTACTCGGTGCGAAGCGCTTCGGTACTGAGATTCGCGTTGGCACCGTCGTCCCACTCGATCTCGAGCTCGTCCCTGGCTATGCGTGCGGTCCAGAAATCCTTGGCGATGACGGCGATGCCGGAGCCAATCGGTTTGACCTTGACGACACCCGGAACCGCCTCGGCTTTGGAAGCGTCGAACTTCTTCACCGAGCCACCGCAAACGGGTGGGTGGGCGACGACCGCGGTCAACATGCCGTCGAGCTTGACGTCCATGCTGAACTCGGCTTCACCGTTGACTTTGCTCGGTCCTTCGATGCGTTTCACATTCGTGCCGATGAGTTTGAAGTCTTTCGGGTCCTTCAGCGGAACGTTCTCGGGAACGGGCAAGGTTGCCGCCTTGGCGGCGAGCTCGCCGTAGGAGGCGCGCTTGTCAACGTTGACGACGTATCCGGCGTCGGTTGTGAGCGTGTCCTTGTCGACGCCCCATTCCTGAGCCGCCGCTTCCACGAGGAGAGCTCGCGCGGTGGCGCCGGCGGTCCGAAACGGTTGCCATGACGAGGTGATGCTGGAGCTGCCGCCCGTAAGCTGCAGGCGAAATAAGAAATGGGCATATTCGGGCGCAAGTGGGGCAGGCTCGACTTGGATGCTCTTCCAGTCGGCGTCGAGCTCCTCCGCGATCAGCATCGGAAGAGAGGTGTACACGCCTTGTCCCATCTCGGATTGGTTGACGATGATGGTGATGACGTCATCGGTTGCGATGCGGACGAAAGCGTTCGGCGCGAACGGCTCGGCGGCGTGAACGTAGCGGCCGGGGCCGCGCGGGGGAACGTAGAATCCCAGCACCAGCCCAGAAGCGGCGGCACCGGAGGTTTGCAAGAATCTTCGGCGAGAGAGACTCATTGGGACACCTCCCCACGCATCGAAGCGGCGGCGCGCTTGATGGCGCAGCGGATGCGACCGTAGGTGCCGCAACGGCAGATGTTGCCGCTCATGGCGGCGTTGATGTCGTCATCGGACGGATCCGGGGTGTGGGAGAGGAGGTCGGCAGCAGCCATGATCTGTCCCGACTGGCAGTAGCCGCACTGCACGACGTCTTCCTCGAGCCAGGCTGCTTGAACGGGGTGGAGACCGTCTTTCGAAAGGCCTTCGATCGTCGTGATTTCGGAATCTTCGACCGTCGAGACCGGGGTCACGCAGGTTCGGGTGGCGACGCCGTCGATATGGACGGTGCACGCGCCGCACTCGGAGATACCGCAGCCGTACTTCGTGCCCGTCATCCCGAGGGTATCTCGTAGGACCCACAAGAGAGGCGTCGATGGGGCAACATCCACCTCGTGGCGTGTTCCGTTGACCTTGATTGCAATCATTTGGGGTTGACCTCCGTGGGGCATATCTTAGCAAACTTGGTTTTTCGCGTGAGCTATCAGCTCTGCTTAGTACGTTAGAACGGTTGCTACCATAAAATCATGCTCCCGGTTCTTCTTGTCGCCGCCCTGTTGTCTCCCCAGGAGGCGTCCGAGGACACGTCCGCCAACACGCTCGCCAAGACGCTCGTATGGTACGACTTCGAGGACGACGACCTCGAGAGCAGGCCCACCACGTTCATGGTGTTCGAAGGTGCCAAGGGAAGCGTGAATCTGAGCTCGGCCTACCACTACAACGGCTACCGGAGCGTCGAGATCCGAGACGTCGCCAACGACGGCGACTTCGCCGAGCTCCTCAAGAGCAAGTCTCGCGGCTATCTCTACATCCATTTCGCGATGTTGATCGCCGAGCCCGATGACGTGATGAACATCGCCTTTGCCGGCCAGAGCCCTTTTTCGATGCGCGAGCACGGGATCGGCATCTGGCTCAGCTTCACATAGGCCGATTTCGCTCTCAGCCAGAACGGTGCAACAAGGCCACGTAGAGTAGAGACCGAACAGAGACTCGGAAGCGTCGTTATCTCGTTGTAAGTCGGTAGACCTTGTTCCTCCGGCTTTGACCCGCCGTCATTCCCGATTCGAGGTCGGACGCAGGTGAGGTCTCTGGAACGGCGCCCCGGGAATGAACTTCCCGGAGCCCGGCTGCGCAATCACCTGGCCGTTGTCGTAGACGACCTCACCGCGGCGAATCGTCGTCCTGGGAAAGCCGGTGACTTCCCATCCCGCGTAAGTCGAATAGTGCACGTTGGAAAACTGGTCCTCGTCGCGGATCGTCTTCTTCATAGTCGGGTCCCAGATCACAATGTCGGCGTCCGATCCGACTTCGATCGTGCCCTTGCGTGGGTACATGCCAAACAGCTTGGCCGCGTTCGTTGACGTGACCGCGACGAACTGCTCGAGGGTGATGCGCTCCTTCAAAACGCCCTCGGAGAAAAGCATCGGCAGATATTCCTGGAGATTGCTGAACCCCATCCGCTTGTCGGCGATCGTCTGCTTTGGATCCAGCTTCGCCTCTTTCGAATAGCCGGTGTGATCGGTGCCGATCGTATGGATGGTCCCTTTCGCAATACCTTCCCACAGTATGTCTTGGTCCCACTTCTCGCGGAGCGGCGGGCCGCCTAAGTACAGTCCGGCGTCCGGCCGCTGATACACCTCCTGTGTCAGGTGCAGGTACATGGGCCGCGTCTCGACGTACACTGGCAGACCGCGGGCCATCGCCTCTTCCGCCACCCTCTGCGCACGTCCGGATGACATGTGGAGTATGTAGATGGGCGAGCCCGTCGCCTCCGCAATCGCCACCGCCCGCTGAACGGCAACCACCTCTGCGACGACCGGGGCACTTTGGCCGAAGTTATGAATCGAGCCGCGCCCCTCGGCCATGAGCCTCTCCTGGGCCTCGGCCATGATCGAATAGTCTTCTGCATGCAGCATGCTCAGCACGCCGGCCGGGCCGGACGCTTTGAAGACTCTGAGCCAGGCCAGAGCGTTGAGGTCGAACGACTCCCGGGCGAGGAAGTCCTCCCCCGTGCTGACAAAGCCTCGACTCGCCAGCTCGTCCAGCATCTCTCGGGTAAACCGAGCGGGATCGTTCCCGACGGTTACGTGTATGAAAAAGTCGGCCATCGCTGATTTCTCGATCCCGCCGATGACCCGGGCGGCATAGGCACTGACGTCCTCATCCGGCTGCACGGAGATGAAATTGGAGATCGTGGTCGCACCGCCGGCGAATGCTGCCGCCGACCCGCTGACGTAGTCGTCCTGGTTGCCTTGGGGTCGCGGCGGATCCGGCATCTCAGGGTTGAGATGCGTGTGCGTATCGACCGCGCCCGGCAGAAGGAGCATGCCGCGGGCGTCGATCTCGCGCTCTCCGGCGCTCGGCGCGAGGTCTCGTCCGATTTCGGCGATCGTCTCACCCCGAATCCTGACGTCGGCCTCCATCCGGCCTTCCGCTGTCACGATCAAGCCGTTGCGAATGATGATGTCCGCCCGCTCTTGCGCCGCGGCGAGGCCCGAAAGCGCGAAGACGATGCCCGTGATACCCGTCATACCGATGACGGGCCGCTTCCATGAACGACCGGTGCGCACTCCATTCGACTCAACCATCTTCACTGCTCCTTCAACCCGAAAATCGGTGGATGTCAGTCACCAGCTCAATTTGATTCCGCGATACTGTAGAGATATTGCTCCCCGCGCAAGAACAGCTCGTTACCGGCGATGGCCGCGGAAGCACTGAAGCGGTCCTCGAGAACGTTGAGTGCTAACGCCTTGGGATTATCCTCGTGGGTGATGACCAGAGTCGCGCCGTCGAGGCCGGTGATGTAAACCCGTCCCGCGGCGCCGACCGGCGAGGCATAGACGTTGCCGAGGCCGCCGAGCCGGATGGGCCCTGGGCGCTCTTCGCCGGTCGTTGCGTGCAAGCGTGTCAGGATGCCTTGGTAGTGATAGATGAAATACAACGCGTCTCCGTAGAGCAAGGGTGACGGCACGTAGGGTGTGCCTCGATGTCGGGTCCAGGCGACCCGGTCGGTTCCGGTAATGTCGCCCTTGGCACCTTCGAGACGGATGGCCAGTAGGTTCCGCGTGTCGTAACTGCTGCCGGCGTAGACCATACCCTGTGCCGCCACCGGCGAGGCGACGACGTTGGCCGAAAGGCCGCCGCATTCCCAGATGACCCTACCGCTCGCCAAGTCGTAGCCACGCACCCGGTTCGTGCCGCTCACGATGACCTGGTGTTTACCGCGATGCTCCACCACGACGGGGGTGGCCCACGACGTGGGCTCGTCGCGCGCGACCTTGAAGCGCTCCCTGCCGGTTCGCTTGTCGAAGGCGAAGAGAAACGACGGGCCTTCGTGATCCCAGTTGACGATCAAAGTATCGCCGTGGAGGGCGGGCGAGCTGCCCTCGCCGTGCCCGTGCTTGGTATGCATGTCACCCAGATCGGCTTTCCATAACATCTTGCCGTCCAGATCGAGGGCGTAGAGGCCGTAGGAGCCGAAGAAGGCAAAGAGATGCTCACCGTCCACGACGGGAGAGCTCGAAGCATAGCTCCCGGTGTAGTGAATGCCTTCGTTCGGAATGGCTTCTCGCACCGTCTTCTGCCAGAGGATCTTGCCGTCCCGGCGGTCGACGGCGAGCACGACGAAGGATTCGCGACGCACCACCGGCAGATCGTCATGCGCGCCGGGACGGCGACCGGCGCGGGGTGGCACGGGCTCGCCGGAGGGTACGGCCGCCGTGAGGAAAACCCGATCGCCCCAGACAACTGGCGCCGAATGCCCGCTGCCTGGAAGCGCGATCTTCCAACGGATGTTCTTCTCCTCGCTCCATTCCACTGGAGGATCGGCGTGGGGGGCGACGCCGGTGCCCAAAGGCCCTCGCCATTGCGGCCAGTAGTGATCGGCCTCACTAGCGCTGGAAACGGGACTGGCCGGGACATTCCTCGATTGCAGACCGCGATCGTCGGTGAAGCGAGTGTCCTCTCGAGGAGCGTCGAGCGGGTTCTCAGGGCGCTCTTTCGAGCTGAAGACAGAAGCGTAGCTCACGACGGCCAGCGTCCCGCCGACGGCCAGGAGACTCCACAAAGTCCGTCTTCGGCTCCGATTCAGCTTGGGGTCGAGAGGACTCACAGCTTACTCGTCGGCGTGCTGGCGGCTCTACTTTCCGTATCTGCTGGTCGAATAGTTCGGGATCGGAAGTCGGGAGCTTGCAGACACACTTCTCGACTTTCTTCTGTTCATGATACATGAGCGCGTCGACGCCGCGCTCGAGTTAGCTGGGCAGGCGCCTTAAGTAGATGAATGGGAGAATTGCTGTGCGGATCGGTCCAAGTGGGGCTCAGTAATGCACCCGTGCAATCGTTAGATCAAACAAGGTCTGAACGTCGTGGGCCAACAGATAACGCCGTCCGGGGTACTTTGAGGCTTCGGAGCAATCGGCGCGACTACTCGATTGCCGCAGAGCAGCATTTGTGGCCAGTGCGTGAAGCCTAGCCCATACGTCTGTCGGGAGCGCTCTTGCCTGTCGACCTCGATGTCGTTCGCCATCGACCGAAGCCCCGCGCGGCCTCGTAGTTCCCAACGTGCGTCGTCAGGGCGGCGTTTCCACAGGGTCGCTGCACGCCACAAACGTAGCAAAGCGAAACTCCAGAAGTTCCCGAACGCGATTCGTCGTTTCATGGACTCGTATCTTAGTTGTTATTGTTCCGGGGCAACCAAAGGCTCAGATTCTGTGGTGACGGAGTCGGGCTCTGTGCTTCGAAAAGAGGTGCACGTTAGGAAAGTCGCTCGTCGGCAAATGCTACATGTCCTTCCGGAGGGCGCAAAACTTCACGATGTTGCTCTTGTGTAGAAACGTCGGGAGCGAGGTCAACTGCGTGCGCATCGAAGCTGATACTAGAACGGGTAAGCGCGCCCTCCAGAAATCGTCGAGGATCTGTTCCAAAGCTTGCCGGCAAAGATGTGCGGCGGCGCGCGGCCAGATGCCGTAGGAGCTTCTGTCAGCACGGGAAAGGAGGTTCCGCGCGGCATCGAGAAGATCTTACGGCGTGTAGTCGTTGACTGTGATGGTAGTCATGTCAGTGCCTGGATACCTTTGGTGATCGTCTCTACGTTTCTGACGAACTTGAGTGGATTGTCGACCATGAGGCCCTTGTGGGATGCCTCGTTGCATTCTTTGACGACATCCGTGCCCCACGGCCCGAAGCGGTTGTTCAGGCTCGAGTAAACATCTCCGGTGCGCTCTGGGTCGTCATGGAGTGCGAGAGCTAGGCGTGGGACGAGTTTCGTGTGGGTACGTTGCGTCCCACGTCGGCACCAGTTTTTGTGCGTACATGGCGTCGGGCTCGATATCGATCGGCTGAAGGACCTCGAAGTCCTTCTTGCGCGTCGACCGGACGATGACGTGCTCGACGCCCGCGGTGCCGACCATCCCTCGCTGGGAGACCTCGTTTGGCCTGTCGGGATTCGCGTAGACTCTGAGGATTCCTTCGAGCATTTCGGGTGCGACGTCCTCCCGCGTGAACGTCTGATATTTCTTCGCCTTCCACGACGCGTTTTGAGCGATCCAGCTGAAGGGCGTGTAGACATCCAGACCGAAGCCAGTCGTTGCCTGTTGGTTTCCCGATGACGTAGAGGCCGGTGCGGAAATAGCACAGGCGGTAGGGTGCGACGCGGCGGAGAGTGGTTTCGCGGCGCGCGAAGGAGCGATACTCGATGTCGAGGCATCGGCTTGCGCTTTGGGCTTGGGTGACGATCTCGACGAGCTCCTTGTGGCGCTTGTAGTTCTTGAAGGGGCCGGTTCGTGTGACGAAGGTTTCGTCACTGGACAGCGGTGGGTGTAGAGGTAACTGTGGGGCGGTTTGGCTCGGGCGGTCGTCAGGGGCCGGGAGTTAAGGCTGCGCTAGCTCGTGGCAAAGCACTTCTTCGAGCAGGGCGCGGTTTCTTCAGCACCCTGCTAATGGACGACGAGCCAGCGCGGGTTGCTGTTGCCGGCCCCGTCGGAGGTCAGGCGCGTCGGCTGGGAGCCGTCGGGGCGAACCACGTAGATCTCCGGGGCCCCATCTCTCTCCGACCGGAACACGATCCAATCGCCGTCCGGAGACCAGGCAGGCGCGAGATCGGGTGCTTCGTCTTCGGTCACGCTCGTTACGTTTCCACCATCCGCGTCCATCACATAGATCTCGGGGTTGCCGTCGCGGTCCGAGCTGAACGTGAGCCGCCGGCCGTCGGGAGACCACGAGGGGTAACGGTCATCGGCGGGGTCGTCGGTCAATCGGGTGATGTTTCCCCCGTCACCGTCCATGACGTAGATGTCCATGTTCTCGCTCTCCGGGTTGTCGCGGTTCGAGTAGAACGCGATCCGATCGTCGACGGGAGAGAAGAAAGGATGACTGTCCACCGCCTCGTTTTCGGTGAGGCGCGTTTGGTTAGAGCCGTCGGCGCCCATCACGTATATCTCGAGGTTGCCGTCCCGTTCGGAGTCGAAAGCGATGCGCGCGCCATCGGCGGAGAACGAGGGATCGATGTTGCTCGAATCGTGCGCGGTCAGGTTCACTTGCTCGCTCCCGTCCGCGTTCATGACGAACACGTCGGGGCTCCCGTCGCGGTCCGAGCGAAAAGCGATCTTCGATCCGTCAGGCGATCCGGTGGGATGGCGATCGTTGTAGCCCTTTGCGCCGTTTCCCGTGAGGTTGACGGGGTCGGACCCATCCGAGCCCATTCGCCAAACGTCGACGGCGCCGCCGCGCTCGGACTGAAAAATGATAGCGTGGGGCGAGACGTCCCGAGACGGTTCCGTGGTTTCTTCGGGCGGCGTTTCCACAGGGGCGCTGCACGCCACGAACATTAGTAAAGCGAGACTCCAGAAGTTCCCGAACGCGATTCGTCGTTTCATAGACTCGTATCTTAGGACCAAAGGATTGGAATGCCAAACGTTCGGTGACTTTTCCAGCCTCCGAGACTGCGATCCTGTAGAATAGTTGGGTTGCCGCGCTCGATGGCTACGTTGCAAAGAAAGAGAGAGTGGCACTGGATGGACTTCGCTGTCGCCGTAACGCAGCGAGCGTACTCACAAATTGACCTTTTTGTATGGGGTGCTCCGAATGAGCTCGAAAGCCGTTACCGGCCTTTTTCTCTCGGTTGTTCTCGTTGCGAACGCCCGAGCCTCCAATGATGCGGAACGGTTCTGGCCACAGTGGCGAGGCCCCACGGCCAACGGCGTCTCGCCCTCCGGGAACCCGCCTACCGAATGGAGCGAGACGAAAAACGTTCACTGGAAGATTGCGTTGCCAGGTGCCGGCTCGAGCACTCCCGTGCTGTGGGGTAACCGTCTCTATTTAACGACCGCCGTCCCTTTCGGCGCGAGGCAGACATCGACTGCCCAACGCCAGCCGCGGCGTTGGGGGCCACCACCCAATCCGGACGCCTCGCGCCGCCACCGTTTCCTGGTATTGGCGATCGACCGCTCGACGGGAGAAACGGTTTGGGAGACTACGGTTCGCGAGGAGCTTCCTCACGCAGGGACCCATGAGTTTGGTAACTTCGCGACGGCCTCGGCGATGACCGACGGCGAGCACGTGTGGGCATTTTTCGGATCGCGCGGCCTCTTCTGTCTCGATATGGAAGGGCGCGTTCTGTGGGAAAAGGACTTCGGCGACATGCGAACCCACATGAGCTTCGGCGAGGGCGCCTCTCCGGTCCTACATGACGAATTCATCGTCGTGCCTTGGGACCACAACGGTGAGTCCTTCGTCGCCGCGTTGAGAAAGATCACCGGTGAGCAAGTGTGGAAGGCGGAGCGAGACGAGGTAACGTCCTGGGCGACACCGCGGGTCGTGGAATATGACGGGGTGGCGCAAGTGATCACCAACGCCAGCAACCGCGTGCGGAGCTACAACTTGGCAACGGGCAAGCTCCTGTGGGAGTCGAGCGGTATGACGCGCAACGTCATTCCTACGCCCGTCGAAGCCGACGGAATCGTCTACGTCATGAGCGGTTTTCGGGGCAACGCGCTCCAGGCGATCCGGCTCGAAGGCGCACGCGGTGATATCACCGGCTCCGATGCCATCCTCTGGGAAATGGATCGCGATACGCCGTACACGGCTTCACCGCTGCTCTACGACGGTACGCTGTATTTCATGAAACGCAACTCGCACATCCTATCGGTAGTCGATGCCGCGAGCGGCAAGCGTCATTATCAGGAGCGACTCGAATCCTTGAACGACGTCTTCGCTTCTCCGGTCGGCGCCGCTGGCCGTGTTTATGTCACCGGCCGTCAGGGAACGACCGTCGTGTTGGAAGGCGGTTCCGAGTACAAGGTCCTTGCAACCAATTCGTTGGACGACGACTTCGATGCTTCGATGGTGGTTGTCGATGGCGAGATTTACCTTCGCGGCAAGAATCTCTATCGCATCTCGGAATGAGCCTCTCGGCGCTCGCGATTCTCGCCGCTGTTACCGACCACTTAGCGAGCCACACCACGTAACCCACTCAGGAGAAAGTCATGTGTGATGAACTGACCGCGAAAGACGCCGAGGAATATTTGCGCCGCAATGCAATCACGCGCCGGGAGTTTAGTAAACGAGGCGCCGGCGCGGCGCTGGCGATGATGCTGCCGCCGGTCGCGAACGCGCTGGACCTGGTCGAGCAGGAAGTCATGGTTGAAACACCGGACGGCATGGCCGACTGCTACTTTGTGCACCCTGCGAGCGGATCACACGCCGCGGTCATCGTCTGGCCTGACATTGTCAGCATACGCCCGGCGTTTCGCGCCATGGGCAAGCGTTTGGCGGAGTCGGGATATTCGGTTCTGGTCGTCAATCCGTACTATCGAACGGTCAAGGGTGCCGTGGTCCCCGAGGGCAAGACGTTTCGCGATCCGGGGATTCGTGACCTGTTGATGCCGCATGCCCAGACATTGTCGCCGGAAACTTGCGTCCGCGATGGGCGCGCGTTCGTCGAATATCTCGATAAGCAGCCATCCGTCGACACCAATCGCAAGATCGGTACGACAGGTTATTGCATGACGGGTTCTTACACGATGCGGCTGGCTGCGGCGATTCCTGATCGCATTGGCGCGGGCGGATCCTTCCACGGCGGTGGCCTGGCGACGGACGAGGAAGACAGCCCGCATTTGCTGGCTTCGAAGATGAAAGCCGGGTTTTTGATCGCAATTGCTGCGAACGACGACGAACGCGATCCTAAAGCCAAAGTGCTTTTGCGCGAAGCTTTTGATGCTAACGGCATATCAGCGGAGATCGAAGTCTACGAAGATACGCTTCACGGTTGGTGTCCACCGGACTCAGCGGTTTATCACGAGGCACAGGCAGAGCGCGCCTGGAGCAGATTACTGGCTTTGTTTGAGCGCGAGTTGTCGTAGGGGTTGACAGCGATTTCCCCGCGTGCCATAGATACACTGTCGTGTTGAACTACAAGAACTGCGCGTGTTGTTGCCCCGGGGAGACCTCCGGGGGTTTCGCAATGCTCTAAGTCCGTCATCGACACGAGCCATTTTTCAGCGAAGGCCCGGAAGGCATATCCGCTTTCCGGGCTTTTTTCGTTTGGTCTCTACATGGAATCCGTCACAAGGGAGAATGTCATGAAACTTAGACTAGGCGCGTTTTGGGTCGGCTTCACAGTACTGTTCGCGGGAGCCACGCTTTTTGCCGCTCCTCCCGACGCCGAGTCGCTCGCGGGTCGCTGGGACGCTGTTGTGGTCGCGAACGACGTCGAGGTTCCCTTCCCGTTCGAGATTCAGGTCGAAGGAAGTTCCGTGAAGGGGTCGTTCTTCAATGGAGAGCGCCGGATCACGTCGACGAAGGGTGAGTTCGTGGGTGACGTTCTAACGCTCCGGTTCGATCAGTACGCCACGACGCTCGTGGCGAAACTGAAAAACGGAAAGCTCGAAGGAGAATACGTGCGCACGCGAGGTGCCTATCCCTTCCGTGCTTCCCCATCATCGGGAGAGCCCGACGCCGCCGTTGCCGCCGCCCCTGATGTGCCGTCCATCGATGGTACGTGGATTACGAGCGCAAACAGCCGCAAGGGCGAGGAGGCTTGGCGATTCATAGCGAGGCAGACGGGGTCGTCCGTCGAGGCCTCGATCCTCCGCGTCGACGGAGACACGGGCACGCTGAACGGCTCGTTCCGGGACGGCAGGTTCGTGCTGAGCCACTTCTCCGGTGCGCGTCCGCTGCTCCTGGAAGTGACGCCGCAGGAGGACGGCACGCTGTTGCTCGCGCTCAACAAGAAGACCGAGCTCCGGGCCGCGCGTGCCGACTCGGCCGCAGCGGCCGCGATCGGAACGCCGACCGATTCGGGGCGTCACACTCGCGTGAAGGATCCCTCCGAGCCGTTCCGTTTCTCTTTCCCCGACCTCGAAGGACGGATCGTCAGCAATACCGACGGAAAGTTTCAGGGTAAAGTGGTGCTCGTCAACATCAGTGGCAGCTGGTGCCCCAACTGCCACGACGAGGCGCCCTTCCTGGTCTCGCTCTACGAGAAGTACCGTGGGCAGGGGCTCGAGATCGTCTCGCTGTCGTTCGAACAGGCTGCTCAGCTCGAGAACCCGGAACGTCTGCGCGCGTTCATCAGAGAATACGGTATTCACTATACCGTTCTCCTTCCGGGCGAGCCGAACGAGCTCGCGGACAAGGTGCCGCAGGCGCTGAATCTCAACTCCTTCCCGACCACGTTCATCCTCGGCCGCGACGGCCGCGTCCGCGCCGTCCATGCGGGATTCCCGAGCCCGGGAAGCGGCAGGTTCTACGAGGAGGCAGAGCGTGAGATCACCGAGCACGTGGAGCGGCTACTTGCGGAGGACGTGAGCTCGTCCTGACGAAGAGCAATGAGATGACGAACGGTGACTAGGACTGGACTGGCCGCTTAGACCGAAGTTCCTAAGTAGAAAAACCGACAACTCGTGTTAATCCAGAGGCATAGGCCGTATAGATCGTACGCGCTTCTGTCTACACGGTGATATCCTTCAGTAGTTCGTAGGCCCTGCGCTGCTTGGAGTCTGGTGTTGTGGTCACGTCAAAGGTCATGTCGCTCAGTGCGGC
>SMVB01198656.1_pt1 | contig 55972 bp, 57 predicted proteins | sample 2456461 | NCBI WGS metagenome assembly SMVB01 (sample SAMN11095934, study PRJNA526329) | marine sediment metagenome | biome: Marine sediment; feature: Surficial sediment; material: Deep marine sediment; isolation source: Hadal surficial sediment | place: Pacific Ocean | collected 2014-05 | depth...
CCTTCCGTATCCTTGTGGACGACACCGCCGCGTGTTACCAGGCCTTGGGCGTGCTGCACGGCGCCTATCCGGTGGTGCCGGGGCGCTTCGATGACTACATCTCGACGCCCAAGCCCAACGGGTACTCTTCCATCCATACCTGCGTCATCGGACCCGGCCGCAACAAGATCGAAATCCAGATCCGCACCCACCTGATGCACGAAATCGCCGAGCGGGGCGTGGCCGCCCATTGGCAGTATAAACAGGGTGAAATGCCGGAACGGGAGGGCCGGAAGTTCGGCTGGATGCGGGAGCTGCTTCAGATCCTCGAACACGCCGGAGGCCCGGAGGAATTCCTCGAGCACACCAAGCTGGAAATGTACCAGGACAATGTGTTCTGTTTCACGCCGCGCGGTGACCTGATCAACCTGCCCAGCGGCGCGACGCCGGTCGATTTCGCCTATGCGGTGCATTCCAACATCGGCGATACCTGCGTCGGCGCCAAGATCAACGGACGGATCATGCCGCTCCGGACGGCGCTGGAAAACGGCGACCAGGTGGAGATCATCACCTCCAAGGCGCAGACTCCGTCGCCGACCTGGGAGACTTTCGTGGTCAGCGGCAAGGCGCGCTCCGCCATCCGCCGCTTCATTCGGACCCGGGAGGTGCAAGAGTACACCTACCTGGGGCGGGCCATCTTAGAGAAGGCGTTCGAGGAATTCGATTACACCTATTCGGACCGGGCGCTGCGCGGTGTGCTGAAGATCTTCCGCCATGACAACGTCGAAGACCTGATCGCCGCCGTGGGCTCGGGCATGCTGCGGGGGCGCGAGGTTCTGGTGGCGGTCTTCCCCGGCCTCAAGGAGGAAATCGAAAGCGGAACCCGAGGCAAGGTGGTGGCCCTGGCCCATGCGCGCCGGGAACGCGACCAGAAAAAGGCCGGCGGGTCGGCGGTGCCCATCAAGGGGCTCACCCCCGGCATGGCGCTTCATTACGCCAATTGCTGCCATCCGCTGCCCGGCGACCGCATCGTCGGCATCGTCACCCCGGGCAAGGGCGTGACCATCCACACCATCGATTGCGAGACCCTGGAAAGCTTTTCCGACATGTCGGAGCGTTGGCTGGATGTCGCCTGGGACGTGGAGCTGGCGGAAAATCAGGTGGGCCGAATCCATGTCACGGTGATCAACGAGCCCGGCGCGCTGTCGTCGCTGTCGACGGTGATCGCCAAGAACCTCGGAAATATCCTCAATCTCAAAATCACCCACCGTTCGGCCGACTTTTTTGAAATGGCCATCGACGTAGAGGTGGAAAATCTTAAGCATCTCAGCAATATCATCGCCGCGCTGCGCGCGACCCCGGCCATCAACTCGGTAGAGCGTGCGCGTGGGTGAGAGGTTTGCGAAACCGTGATATTCGGCCGCCACCATAAACCATCGCTAGGGGCGCGGGCCAGAAATCTGATCTGGCCCCGTTCAGGGTGGCTGCGCGCGACCCGGTACCTCGCCCACCGGGTCGGCCGCCTGCCGGGGACGCCTTATGCCATCGCCGCGGGCTTCGCCTGTGGCGCCGCGGCGTCCATGACACCGCTTATGGGGTTTCATTTCGTGTTGGCGGGATTGTTGGCCTGGATCATCGGCGGGTCGATCCTGGCCTCGGCCATCGGTACCGCGGTGGGCAACCCCTGGACCTTCCCCTTCATCTGGGTTTGGATTTACAACCTGGGAAGCTGGATCCTGGGATTGACCGACGAACTCGGCAACCAGACCATCACCCCGGGCTATGTGTGGGAACATCCGATGGATGTCCTGCTTCCCATGTTGGCCGGTTCGCTGCCCACTGGGATATTGACCTGGCTGATTATTTTCCTGCCGATCCGGCACCTGGTCCGGGACTACCAGTCCCGTCGCAGCGACCGTCTGGCGCGGCGCGCGCTGGCCAGGCAAGGGTCCGGGGGCATCGAATGACGGTGCCGGCGAAAGCACCCTGGCCAAGCCTGCGGTTGGGGGTCAATATCGACCATGTGGCGACCATCAGGAATGCCCGGGGCGGGGGCCATCCGTCGCCGTTGAGGGCGGCGCGGATCGCCGCCCAGGCGGGAGCCGATGGCATCACCGCCCATCTCCGGGAAGACCGCCGGCACATTTCCGATGACGATATCATGGCGCTCGGCCGGGAGATCGAGCTGCCGCTCAACCTGGAGATGGCGGCCACCGAAGAGATGCTGGGCATCGCCCTGCGCCACAAGCCCCACGCGGCCTGCATCGTACCCGAAAAGCGCCGGGAACTGACCACCGAAGGCGGGCTGGACGTCGCCGGAGGCGGCGGCCGGCTTGGCGATTTCACCCGCCGGCTGGTGGGCGCGGGCATCCGCGTTTCCCTGTTCATCGACCCCGACCCCATCCAGATCGAAGCCGCCGCCGCCATGGGCGTGCCGGTGGTGGAGTTGCACACCGGCGCCTATTGCGACGCCGGTCACGGCCGGGGCGAAGCGGAACTGGCGCGGATCAGGACGGGCGCGGCCCTGGCCGCGGAAGCCGGGCTCGAATGCCATGCCGGCCATGGCTTGAGTTTCGATACCGTCGGCGCCATCGCCGCCATTCGCCAGATCGAGGAACTCAACATCGGCCATTTCCTGATGGGGGAGGCGATCTTTTCCGGCCTGGATTCGGCGATCAAGCGCATGCGGGCCCTGATGGACAAGGCGCGGGCCGAGCTCTCCGGCCAAATGAGCGCGTGAGGCGCCCGACCCGTGATCATCGGCCTCGGCAGCGACCTCATCGACATCCGGCGCATCGGCCGCACCATCGAACGGCACGGCGAACGCTTTCTTTGCCGCATCTTCACCGACATCGAGCGCAGCAAATCGGAAAATCGCGCCAACAGGATCGCAAGCTACGCCAAGCGCTTCGCCGCCAAGGAAGCCTGCTCCAAGGCGTTGGGCACGGGGTTTCGCCGCGGCGTCTACTGGCGCGACATGGGGGTCGTGAACCTGGCTTCGGGCAAGCCGACCATGGCCCTGACCGGCGGCGCGCTGGCGCGGCTGGGCGAGATTCTTCCCGCCGGATGCGAGGCACGGATCGACGTGTCGCTGAGCGATGAACCGCCCCTGGCCCAAGCCATCGTGGTCATCAGCGCGGTTCCCAAAACCACCTGACAATGACGGCCGCGCAACGCCCATGCTTTCCCTTGACAGCGGTCATTGTCCATGCATGCTTACGCGCCCTTGGAACGAAAGTTATTCATTTAAATTCAATAGGTTAAGTGCATTTTAGATGGCCCACGCGCAGCCCGAAAAGAAAACCCCGAATGGCGCCGGCGGAAAACCCGGCGGTTGGCTGGAATCCATCAAAACCGTGGTCTACGCGGTCTTGATCGCGGTGGTGGTGCGGACCTTCGCGTACGAGCCCTTCAACATTCCGTCGGGTTCGATGATGCCGACGCTTCTGGTCGGCGACTACCTGTTCGTTTCCAAACTGTCCTACGGCTACAGCCGCCATTCCCTGCCGTTCAGCCTGCCGCTGATCTCCGGGCGCCTATTCGCCTCGGTGCCCGAACGCGGGGACGTCGCCGTCTTCAAGCTGCCGACCGACAACAAGACCGATTACATCAAGCGGATCATCGGCCTGCCCGGCGACCGCATCCAGGTGCGGGGCGGCATCCTTCATATCAACGGCACGCCGGTCAAGCGGCGGCGCATCAGTGATTGGGTCCAGCGCGACCCATGGGGCAATGCCGTCGCCATGGCGCGCTATATGGAAACCCTTCCCAACGGCCGCGAGCATTTGATCATCGAGAAGTCCGATAGCGATCAGCTCGACAACACGCCGGTCTATGTGGTGCCCAAGGGCCATTATTTCGCCATGGGGGATAATCGGGACGGTTCGCTGGATTCCCGCGTGCTCAACCATGTGGGCTATATCCCGGCCGAAAATCTGGTGGGCCGCGCCGAGATCCTGTTCTTCTCGACCAACGGGAAGGCGCGCTGGTGGGAAATCTGGAAATGGCCCACGGCGACCCGATTCTCCCGGCTTTTCACCAGCGTGAAATAACCGGCGGGGTTGCGGGGCCGATGGCGGATCAGGGCTGGGACAAGGGGCACCATGGGCTGCTCGGCGCCCTGGCCGAGGACCTGGGTCACCGGTTCGCCAGGCCGGAATTGCTGGCCGAGGCGTTGACCCACCGCAGCGCCGCGCAACCGGACCTTCATCGATTCGGCTATGAACGCCTTGAATTCCTGGGTGACCGGGTATTGGACCTGGTGATCGCCGACCTGCTCTTGGAAAGTTTCCCCGATGTGCCTGAGGGAGACCTCGCGCGGCGTCTCAGCGGACTCGTCCGCCGCGAAGCGCTGGAGGAAGTAGCGGTAGCCCTCGACCTTGGGCGTTTTTTAACCCTCGCCGAGAGCGAGGCGCGCACCGGCGGGCGCGAAAACGCAGGCATTCGGGCCGATGCCTGTGAAGCCGTGATCGGCGCGCTCTATCTCGATGGGGGCCTGGCGGTAGCCCGGCGTTTCATCCTCGCCAACTGGCGGCCGTTGCTGGAGAAAGCGGGCACGGCGGCGCGCGACCCCAAGACACGTCTCCAGGAATGGGCCCAGGGGCGCAAGCTGCCCTTGCCCGATTATCGGGTGGTGGACGAGGCCGGCCCGGCTCATGATCCCGTGTTCACCATGGAGGTCGTGGTCGAAGGCGAAAAACCCGCCCGCGCCAAGGCGGGATCGAAACGCCGGGCCGAACAGGGCGCGGCGCGGCAACTGCTGGCAAGCATCGACGGTGGCGGCGAAAGCGACGAATCGGCAACCGAGGAATCCGGCGATGACTGACGGTCCAGGCCCGATCCCCGCCGAAGGCGAGAGCAAATGCGGTTTCATCGCGTTGTCGGGCGCGCCCAATGCGGGAAAATCGACCCTTCTCAACCGCATCGTCGGGACCAAGATCGCCATCGTCACGCCCAAGGTGCAGACCACCAGAGCCCGCATGTCGGGCATCGCCCTTCGCGGCCCGGCGCAACTGATCTTTATCGACACGCCGGGCATCTTCACGGCCAAGCGCCGTCTGGAACGTGCCATGGTCGCCGCCGCTTGGTCGGGCATCACCGACGCGGATGTGGCGGTGGTGGTGGTCGATGGCGACCGCGCGGCAAAATCGCCGGCCAAGATGGACCCCGATACCGCCGACATCGTGGCCGGGTTGAAGCGCCTCGGGGCGCGGGCGGTCCTGGCCTTGAACAAGATCGACCTGGTTCGGGCGGAATCGCTGCTCGAGGTGACCCGCGTCCATGACGCGAGCGGGGTGTTCGAGCGAATTTTCATGATTTCCGCGACCACCGGCGATGGCGTCGACGACCTTGTGGATCACCTTGTCCAGGGACTCCGTCCGGGCCCCTGGCTCTATCCCGAAGACCAGCTGACCGATGTCCCCATGCGGGTGATGGCGGCCGAAATCACCCGCGAACAGGCCTTCCTCCAGCTTCACCAGGAACTCCCCTACGCCTTGACCGTGGAAACCGAAAGCTGGCAGGAGCGCGAGGACGGCGCGGTCAGAATCGACCAGATCATCTTGATCCAGCGTGAAAGCCAGAAAGGCATGGTGGTGGGCAAGGGCGGCAGCCGCATCAAGTCCATCGGCACCGCCGCCCGGGTCGAGCTGGAACAATTGTTGGGCCGCAAGGTCCACCTGTTCCTGCACGTCAAGGCGCGGCCCAACTGGATGGAGCGCCCGGAGCATTACCGCGAGATGGGGCTCGATTTCAAGGGCTGAATTGGCATCGAGCCCGGCCTGGGATTGGTGGTATAGGGCGGCTATGGAATGGCGCGATCAAGGCTTGGTGTTGTCAGCCCGCAAGCACGGGGAAACGGCCGCGATCGTCAGCCTGCTCAGCCCCGCACAAGGGCGCCATCTGGGCCTTGTCCGGGGCGGACAGTCGCGCCGCCGCCAGGGATTGCTCCAGCCCGGCAACCTGGTCGACGCCCATTGGCGGGCGCGCCTGGAAGAGCATCTCGGCACCTTCACCCTGGAGGCTATTCACGGCTTTTCGGCGGTGGTTCTGGATGACCCGCTGCGTCTCAAGGGCCTGAGCGCGGCGTTGGCGCTGCTCGACGCCGGGCTGGCCGAGCGCGAAGCCCATGAAGGCATTTTCCATGGGACCATCGCCCTGTTGCGCGCGCTGGAAGCGGCGCCGGGCAGGGGCGGAGAGGATGGCGCGCGCGGCTGGATCGCCGGCTACGTGCGCTGGGAGCTGGGCCTGCTCGACTGCCTTGGTTTTGGCCTCGATCTTTCCGCCTGCGCCGCCACCGGGACGACCGAGGACCTGGTCTACGTCTCACCGCGGTCGGGCCGCGCCGTAAGCCGGGATGCCGGTGCGCCCTACCGGGAGAAACTGCTGGCGCTGCCGGCTTTCCTCATGGACCCCGAGGCCGTGCCAAGCCGCATGGATATCGCCGCCGGCCTGGCACTCACCGGGTATTTCCTCCAAAGCCATCATTTCGCCGCGGCGGGCCGGGCCATGCCCGCGGCGCGAAACCGCTTCATTGATGCGGTCGGGAAATGAGCTACTATATGTTGTGTTATCTTGTGTTTTTAACCTCCGCGTAGGGGTGCCTTGCCCATGGCCGCAGCCGCATCCGAAACCACCGTCCTGGACACCCCGCTGGCCGACGCGCTGGGCGAGCGCTACCTCTCCTACGCCTTGGCGACCATCATGTCGCGCTCCCTGCCCGACGTGCGCGACGGGCTCAAGCCGGTCCATCGGCGCCTGCTCTTTGCCATGCTCAAGCTCAGGCTGGATCCCACCACCGGGTTCAAGAAATGCGCCCGGGTGGTGGGCGATGTCATCGGCAAATATCATCCCCATGGCGACGCCGCCGTCTACGACGCGCTGGTGCGCCTCGCCCAGTCCTTTGCAGTGCGTTACCCGCTGGTGGACGGCCAGGGGAATTTCGGCAACATCGACGGCGATAACGCGGCCGCCATGCGCTACACCGAGGCCCGGCTGACGGCGGTGGCGAGCGCGCTTCTCGCCGGCATCGACGAGGACGCGGTCGATTTCCGCGAGACCTATGATGGCGAGGAAAGCGAGCCCGTCGTCCTGCCCGCCGCCTTTCCCAATCTGCTGGCCAATGGCGCCACGGGCATCGCCGTCGGCATGGCGACCTCCATCCCGCCCCACAACGCGGGCGAACTGTGCGACGCGCTTTTGCACCTCATCAAGCACCCCAAGGCGACCATCTCCAAGCTCGCCCAATTCGTGCCCGGGCCCGATTTTCCCACCGGCGGCGTGCTGGTGGAGCCCCGCGGCGCCATTATCGACGCCTACAAGACCGGCCGCGGCGGCTTTCGCCTGCGTGCGCGTTGGCAGGTGGAAAAGCTTCCCCAGGGCCGCTATCAGGTGGTGGTCACCGAGATTCCCTGGCAGGTGCAGAAATCCCGGCTGATGGAAAAGGTGGCGGCATTGATGGAGGCGCGCAGGCTGCCCCTGGTGGGCGATATCCGCGACGAATCGGCGGAAGAGGTGCGGCTCGTCATCGAACCCAGGGCGCGCGGCGTCGAACCCGAACACCTCATGGCCCAGTTGTTCCAGCTCACCGAGCTGGAGACCCGGGTCGCCTTCAACATGAACGTGCTCGACGCCGACCAGACGCCGCGGGTGCTGAACTTAGCCGAGGTGTTGGCCGCGTTCCTCGACCATCGCCACGTGGTGCTCAAGCGCACCACCGCCTTCCGGCTTGCCAAGATCGAAGCTCGGATCGAGGTTCTCGGCGGCTACCTCGCCGCTTACGGCAATCTCGATCTCGTCATCAAGATCATCCGCGAGGAAGACCAACCCAAGCCGAAACTGACCAAGGCCTTGAAGATCACCGATGTCCAGGCGGAGGCGATCCTCAACATGCGCCTGCGCGCCTTGCGCAAGTTGGACGAGGCGGAAATCCGCCAAGAGCACACCCGCCTGACCAAGCAAGCCCGGGAGCTCGGCGTCCTTCTCAAGGACGAAAAGCAGCGCTGGCGCCTGATCGCGGCGGAGATCCGCAAGACGCGGGCGGCCTTCGGCGCCAAGACCGAGTTGGGAAAGCGGCGAACGGAAATCGCCGCGCCGCCGGCGGCGGTGGTGATCCCCATCGACGTCGCGGTGGAAAAGGAGCCGCTGACCATCGTCTGTTCGGCCAAGGGGTGGATCCGCGCCTTCAAGGGCCATCTCGAGGCCGGCGCCGAGGTCAAGTACAAGGACGGCGACGGGCCCGCCTACCGGTTGCATGGGGAAACCACCGACAAGCTGATCCTGTTCGCGACCGATGGGCGTTTCTATACGCTTGGTTGCGACCGTCTGCCGCCCGGCCGCGGCAATGGCGAACCGGTGCGCCTGATGTTCGATCTGTCCAACGACCACGATATCGTCGCCCTCCTGGTGCACCGGCCCGGCCGTAAGCTGGTCGTGGTGTCCAGCGACGGGCGCGGATTCATCGCCGCCGAGGACGGCGTGATCGCCCAGACCCGGGGCGGCAAGCGGGTTCTCAACGTGCGCGGCGATGTCGAGGCCCAGGCCTGCGTGCCGGTGGACGGCGACCATGTCGCGGTGATCGGCGAGAACCGCAAGCTGCTGGTTTTTCCGCTGTCTGAATTGCCCGAGATGGCGCGCGGCCGCGGCGTCAAGCTGCAGTCCTACCGTGATGGCGGGCTGTCCGATATCACCACCTTCCATCTGGCGGCGGGGCTGTCGTGGAGCCTTGGCGCGCGCACCCGCACGGAGACCGATCTCGCCGCCTGGATCGGCAAGCGGGCCCAGGCAGGGCGCCTGCCGCCCAAGGGCTTCCCGCGCACCAACCGCTTTTCGTGACGCCCCCAGGGCGCCCGGGCGGAGGGCCGGGCCGATTTGAAAAGATGGACGTGTTTTGCGTGGTCGGCTAGCGTGGATCCCCATGTTAAATAAACTTTAATGATAGATGCCCAAGGTATTGAATTCTGCGATTCTGGCATTTGATGTCGCTGGAGAGGAGGGGCGCCGATGGGGGCGAGAGTTAAGCATGCGATAGGCGCTCTTTTCGGTTGTGTCCTGGGGTTCGGGGCCAGCGTGACTCTGCAAAATACCGCCGGCCCTTCGACGGCCTCCGCCCCTTCACCGGCCGGAATGGTCATGGGGATAACCTTCTCCAAGGCCCATGCGGACAGCAAACGGAGGAAAAGAACCCGGGCAAGGAAGGCCGCGGCGCGAAAGGCTGAAGAAAAGCGCCTTGAGGAAGCCGACAAGAAGCTCGAGGGCATTAGGAGGGCAACCCTGCCCGCCAATTGCGTCAAGGATTTCAATGCATCGGCTACTTATGCAACGGAAACCTACCTCTGTGGCGGCATGTATTATCAGCGCTACGAGGAAAACGGGGTCACCGGCTTCGAGGGTCATGCCGTCGGCTTGGATCGTGGGGCAATCAAAAGGGCGCAAGCGCGCCGGGCGGAAGCGCGGCGGGCGAAAGCCAAGATGAAGCTCCAGGTGACCAGGCGGGCCGACCTGCCCGCCAATTGCGTCTATGATACCTATGTCTCGGCCGCCACTAACTCCGACGTCTATGCCTGCGGCGGCGTCCGTTACCGGCAATACCAGGAAAAAGGGGTCACCGGCTACGAGGTGGTCAAACCCTGAACGCCGCCGCCGCCCGGCCCATGGCGGCCCGGTGTTCGGCGATGACGGCGATCAACTCAACAGGCCCCGGGGGCCTATCGCACCTGTAGAGCACTCGCCGGCCGAAGGGTTCGATCGGGCCGGATAACGCCCTAAGGAAATGTCCTCTCAATTCCTCTTGTGCTTGGCCTGCCATCGCCGCGCCATCTTCTTGGCTTGGGCAATTTGGGCGGGGTTCATGCGCGCGGCGACCGTGTTGCGGGATTCGCCAGCCCCCTTGTCTCCGCTTGCCGCCGCCAAACTCAGCCACATATGAGCGAAAACATAGTCCTGTGGTACGCCTTGGCCGTTGAGATACAACCCACCGAGGAGGTATTGGGCTTTGGCGTATCCCCGTTCGGCGGCCAAGCGGTACCACTTCATCGCCGCGGCGTAGTCCTGCGGGACGCCCCGGCCTTGGCCGTGCATGATGCCGAGGGTGGTCAGGGCGGTGGCATCACCCCGATCGGCGGCCTTGGCAAACCACTTCAACGCCTCGGCGTTATCCTGGGGCACCCCTTGGCCGTCCAGGTACATCCTCCCGAGCCTCGATTGGGCGAAGGCATCACCCTGCTCGGCGGCCAAGCGGAACCACTGCAACGCCTCGCCATGGTCCTGGAGGACGCCGTGGCCGTTGCGATACATGATGCCGAGGTTGAATTGGGCGCTGGCATACCCCTGTTCGGCGGCCTTACGGTACCATTTCACCGCCTGGGTGTCGTTCCGTGGAACACCCCACCCATTGTTGTACATGAAGCCGAGGTTGTATTGGGCGGCGGCATTTCCCCTTGCGGCAAGGGGCCGCCATTCCCTTAGGGCGGTGGCGTGGTCGCCACGGAGGTAGGCATCTACCCCCTTCTTGGCATCCTGCGCCGTCGCCGGCACCACCACCGCCAGTCCAAGCACCAAGGCTAAAGCCGTTCGTGTCAACATAGCCGTCCCCTCACTTCGAAGCGCTGAATTTTCACAGCCTACGCCCCATCCCCTAAGAATTTCAAGGAAACCCCCCGGCGCGGCTGGGAGACTTCTCATGCGCCGCGTGGCGGGCTCCCAGATCGCAGGGGTGCTGGCCGACGGCGGGCGGAGCGGGGAGAGGCGTGGCGGGCGCCGCGCGGCGCCCGGCGGGGCCATCTGCCAAAGGCGCGCGCCAACAGCGCCATTGAAACCACCATGAATGCCGCTTAGCCTCAGCACCCAGCGATGCTTGGTGCGCCTTTTTCAACGAAGAGCGGGACAATCCAGGTTCGATTGCGATGCCCATTGGCGGTCAATGGGTATGAAGTCGCTGGAAAGGAGAGCGCCCATGGGGGCGAGGGTAAGGCATGTGTTGGGCGCGCTTTTCGGCTGTGGCCTCGGTTTCGGGGCCAGCGTGACTGTGAACGATATTTCCAGTCCTTCCATGGCCTTCGCTCCTTCGCCGGCCGGCGCGGTGCAGGGCAAATTGGTTTTGCGGCTGACCTTCCCCAAGGCCCATGCGGACAGCAAACGGAGAAAAAGAACCCGGGCAAGGAGGGCCGCGGCGCGCCGGGCCCAAGCGAAGGCGCGCGAGCTTGCCGATAAAATTCTCCTCGGCACCAGGAGCGCCACCCTGCCCGCCAATTGCGTCTACGATTCCTATGCGTCGGTTTCCCATGCTGCCGAAACCTTCATCTGTGGCGGCCTTTATTATCAGCGCTTCCAGGAAAACGGGGTCACCGGCTTCGAGGGTCATGCCGTGGGCTTGGATCGCGGAGCAATCAAAAGGGCGAAAGCGCGCCGGGCGGAAGCCGAAAAACAGCGCCGGGCGAAAGCCCAGAAAAAGTTCCAGACCACCCGGCGCGCCACCCTGTCCGCCAATTGCTTCTACGATTCCTACGCGTCCACTTCCAGTGCCACCGACGTTTTCGCCTGCGGCGCCCTCCGTTACCGGCAATACCAGGAAAAAGATGTCACCGGCTATGAGGTGGTCGAACCCTGAACGTCCCCGCGGCCCGGCCCATTGCGCCCCGGGCCGCCCGGCCGCCATGGCCGCGGCGGAACGTAGCGTCGTCTGGAAAGTGCTCTAGGCGACGGCGTGGCCGGCCAAGGGAATAATTTCGGCCTGCGGAGCTTTCCCCGATAGCTCATAAAGCTCTCGGCGGCACTGGTCCAATTGCTTAACCGTCCGGGTGTCCTGGGTGTCGAATATTTCTATGCAACTGAGCTTGATCTCAACGAGATCGATGAGGGTCTCGACGGACTTTTTCGATAACAACATATCATCCTCCTGATCTACCTGATTCGAGGTTGAAACTGAGGATGATGATCGAACATAATTTGTTAAAAGGTTGTTAAAATTTGCCCCGTCGTCAATTAATGGGTGGGGGGGGCGTATATAATGGGTTCGGGCGGAGTGCCCCGCCACCAATGTATGGGTCTCCCCTTGACGCCAGAGGAGGAAACGATGTCCATCGATCATCAAGATGACACACAAGAACTTGACCATGTCGAAGCCGAATCGCGCATCCAGGCCTTTCGCTACCAAAAGCCCGATAAATTTTCATCGGGCAAGGCCTCGGTTCGTCTCTGCAACAGCGATGTCCTCATGGGGCTCGTCCAGGTGGTTAGGGACGGCGGCGAAAACAATCTCCACTACCACAAGACCAACGACGGATTCTGGCTGGTCCTTGGCGGACGGGCGAAGTTCTACGGCCCCGGCGACGTGGAACTGGGTGAGTTCGGCCGCCATGAAGGGATCATGATCCCTAGGGGCGCGCGCTATTGGTTCGAGCGCGTGGGAGAGGAGGATTTGGAAATCCTACGGGTCGGAGGATCCGCCGATCTGGCGGCCAAGAACTCCGGCCGCACCGATGTATCCAAACAAAAATTCATCATCGGCAGTACTGAAAGATTCGACGGCAAGCGGTGAGCGCGCACTCCGCACTCCGCGTTCAAGGGCACGCCGTGCGCGCCACGTTTGATCGGTGAAGGGCCCGACGCCGAAGGCCAACCCCCGCCCACCGCGCCGCCCATGGCCGGGGGATCGAGCGTGGCCCACGGGGGCCATGGTTCGAGCGGGGAGGTGGAGAAATTTAGCCCACCGTGGGTGGCCGCATGGAAATGCCCTGAGGCGGGCTTGACGAGACAGAGGAGGAACCAAGGTGGCGAAACTGAGACATATCGCGATGTCGGTCCCGGATCCCCATAAGGCGGCGGATTTCTATTGTGAAGCGTTCGACATGAAGCGGGTGGGCGAGAGGGATTCAACCCTGGCAAAAGGCGTCTTCGTGTCCGACGGGGTGATTACGGTGGCGTTCCTAAATTTCAAGACCGACGCCCAGGGGCCCAAGGAGTTCGTCGGTTTGCATCACATCGGGTTTTGGGTCGACGACATCAGGGAGGCCGAAGAAAAGGTCGAAAAAGCAGGGGCCCAATACCTCATGGGGCGCCCCGAGCAGGACCAAGGTTCGGTGTTTTACGAAGAGAAATTCCGCGATCCCAATGGCGTGATCTTCGACATCACCCATGTCGGGTGGGATGGTTCCGTCAAGGACGTGGTGCCGGCAGAGGAGGCAAGCGGCTAAGCGCCACATGTTGGGGCCGCGGGGGCCGGCCTTCGGCGCTCTCAGGCTTTCGGGCGCAGGACGCGGTGGCGCATGTCGAGGAACCCCTGATCGGAAAGCCTCGACCACGAGAGCGCTTCCTCGCGGAAGGCGTGGAACGAGCGATAGGTTCGCCTGGTCAGGTCGTCGGCCGCTTCCATTTCCCCCAGGACTTGCGCCGATGCCTTGCCGAACGCCGCCGTCACGTCGTCGGGGAAGCGCCGCAGCTTGACCCCATGGCGGGCGATCAGGGTCTTGAGCGCGGTCCCGTTGCGGTGGTTGAATTCGCCCAGCATGGCTTCCGCCTCGGCCCGGCAGGCGGTGGCGATGACGGCGCGGAGATGGCCGGGCAGGGCCTCGAATTTGGCCTTGTTGACGAAACACTCGATGCCGGTGCCGGGCTCGTGGAAACCGGGCCAGTAGTAAAACTTGGCGATCTTGTAAAAGCCGAAGGCGAGATCGTTCCACGGGCCGACCCATTCGGTGGCGTCGATCCGGCCCGTTGTCAGGGCGGTGAAGATTTCCCCGCCCGGCAGGTTTTCCGCCGTCGCCCCGATGCGGCGCAGGACTTCGCCGCCGAGCCCAGGCATGCGCATCTTGAGGCCCTTGAAATCATCCATGGAGCGGATTTCCTTCTTGAACCAGCCGCCCATCTGAACCCCGGTATTGCCGGCGAGAAAGGGCTTCAGGCCGAACTGTCCGTAGCCCTCGTCCCAGAGCGCCTGGCCGCCGCCATAGTGGATCCAGGCCGACAACTCCTGGGCGGTGAGGCCGAACGGCACGGCGGCGAAGAAGTTGAACGATTTGGATTTTCCCTGCCAGTAATACGGCGCCGCATGGCCCATTTCCACCGAGCCCTGGGCGACCGCGTCGAAGGATCCGAAGGCGGCAACCAAGGTGCCCGCCGCGGCGACCTTGACCGTGAGCTCGCCGCCGCTCATGGCGGTGATGCGCTGGGCCAGGCGCGCCGCCGAGGTGCCGAGGCCGGGGAACATTTCCGGCCAAGTGGTGACCATGGTCCAGTGCCGGGTCTTTTTGCGGGCCACCGCGGGAGCCGACGGCCGGCCCTTGGCGCGCGGACCCAATGCATAGGCGCCGGCGCCGCCGACCACCAGGCCGGTCGCGGCTCCAGCCAGGAAATCACGGCGATTCATCGGCTCACTCCCCTGTGACGATGGTTGTTGGCTCCATGCGCTGCCCCCGGCCGGGGGGCGTCGAAGGGCATGACTATACGGATTCCTTCATGGCGGCACCACGACTCGAGACCAGCGGCGCCCAGCCTTGGGGGCCGAACGCCTCGATCGGCCGGAAGCGGGATTTGTAATCCATCTTGGCGCAGCCGGAAATCCAGTAGCCGAGATAAACGTAGGCGAGATCGCGGCGCTTCGCCTCGGCGATCAGCCATAGGATCATGTGGGTGCCGAGCGCCAGTTTGGCGTTCTCCGGAGCATAAAAGCTGTACACCGCAGACAGCGCGTCGGGCAGGGTGTCGGCCAGCATCACGGCGACCAGTTCGCCGCCCTCGGCGCGGAATTCGGTGACAGCGGTCTCCACCGGGCTTTCCTCCACCATGGCCCGGTATTCCATGAAGGACATGCGGTCCATGCCGCCGCCGGGATGGCGTTCGGCCTGATAGCGCGTGAACAGGCCGTATTGCTCGGTGGTTGCCTGGGGCGGGGCGGTGTCCGCCGTCACATGACGGTTGGCCCGCCGCACGCGGTCCAGCGAACGGCTTGGCGTGAACGCGCTGGCGACCACCCGGACCGGGCGGCAGGCGTCGCAACTGGGACAGGCCGGCCGGTACATGAAACCGTGGCTGCGCCGGAACCCGGCACGGAGGCCGTCATGGTACAGATCCTTTGCCCCCTTGCCCGTGAGTTCGGTCGCGACGACGCGTTCGTTCCGCCCCTCGAGATAGGGGCAGGGGCGCAGGGGGGAGGCGTGAAGAGGATGGAGCCTTGGCGACATGGCCGCATTATGGCGCGAATGGGAAGCCCCCCGCAATCGCGGGTGCTGTGCGCCGGCCGATCAGCGCCCGGGCGGGTTGGCGAACGGGATGACGCGCTTGAGTTTGGCGCCCTTGACCACGGGCGGCGGCGGCGGCGCCACCGCCTTCCTGGCCGGCCGGCGGGGGGCCACCTTAGGCGGCGGACGGTTCTGCCGCAGCAGGGTGATCGAGATGCGGCGATTGCGGGCGTCGCGGGGATCACCGGTGATCAGGGGTTCGGTCGCGGCTTTGCCGATGATGCGGGCGAAGCGTTGCTTGGGGACCCCGAAGCGAGTCAGTGCACGGCGCGATGCATTGGCGCGGCCGGTGGACAATTCCCAGTTGGAATAGCTGGCCCCGCGTGTGTAGGGAATGGCGTCGGTATGGCCGGCGATGATGATCTTGTTGGGCAGCCTTGCGATCGCGTGGGCCACCACTTCCAGAAGCTGGCGGGTGTATTGGTAGGGCACCGAGGAGCCGCGCGCGAACATGGATTTCTTGTCGCGGTCGATGATCTGAATGCGCAAGCCTTCTTCGGTCGATTCGAGGATCAGATGATCGGCCAAATTGCGCAGGCCCGGCAGGGTCGCCAGGGCCCTCTTGATGGCTTTGCGGACCATATCGAAGGTCTTGTCCTCGCGCTTGCGCAGGATGGTATTGAGTTCTTCCTCGCTGGGTTTTCTCCCAGAAATCTCCGAATCGTTGGCCTGGCCCGAACCATCGGGATTTTCCGTTTGCCACGTGCCGGGTCCGGTGCTACCCGCAACTTGCACCAATTCCTGGGTGTTTTCGCCGTCCTTGGGGGGCATCGGCTCGGGCACGCCAAGGGGCGCGCCCCGGCCGCGCTGCGGGCCGTCCAAGGTGATGGTCTGGCCGCCCAGCACGCCGCCGGCGCCCGACGCCGTGCGGGCGATGGAAGCGGGGGCGAAATAGTTCGAGATTCCCGAGCGTTGCTCCTGGGTGGTCGAACTGAGCAACCACATCAGAAGGAAGAACGCCATCATCGCCGTCACGAAATCGGCATAGGCCACCTTCCAGGCGCCGCCATGATGGGCCTCGTCGTGACCGCCTTTCTTCTTCCTGACGATGATGATCGGTGCCGCGTTGGTCGCCATGTCTTCCTGCCTACCTGATCAGCCGCCCGGGGATGCCCGCCGGCTACGTAAACTTCGGCGCGTTGTCCACGGCTTCTTCGACTTCGTAGAAGCTGGGCCGCACGTCCTCGAACAGCGCCTTGCGGGCGAATTCCACCGAGACCGCGGGCGCGTTGCCCTGCATGTGGGCCAGCAGCCCGACCTTGATGCACTGAAAATATTTGATCTCTGCGTTGAAGGTTTGCTTCAGAAAAGACGCCATGGGACCGAACAGGCCGTACGCCAAAAGCACGCCGAGGAAGGTTCCCACCATGGCGCCGGCGATCAGCCCGCCGAGAACTTCGGGCGGTTCGGTGATGGACCCCATGGTCTTGATGATGCCCAGAACCGCGGCGACGATGCCCAGCGCCGGCGTGGCGTCGGCCATGGACTGGATGGCGTTGGATATCTGCAGCTCTTCGTTGTGCCGGGTGTCGATCTCCTCTTCCATCAGGGCTTCCATCTCGAACGGGTTTTCCGAACCCAGGATCATCATGCGCAGGTAATCGCAGAGAAATTCGAGAGCGTGATGGTTCTTCTGGAAGATCGGAAATTTCTTGAACAGGTCGCTGTCGTGGGGGTCTTCCACATGGGCCTCGAGCGCCAGCATGCCCTTGGACTTGGCCAATTTGAAAATCGCGTACTGCATGGTCAGCAGTTCCAGATAAGACTCCTTGCTGTGCGGAGACCCCTTCATGAGCTTGCCGAGGGCCTTGCAGGTATTGATCAAAACATTCTTGGGGTTGCCGATGATGAAGGCGCCCATGGCCGCGCCGCCGATGATCACCAGTTCGAACGGCTGCCAAAGGACGTACAGCTTGCCCCCGAGCGCGACATATCCGCCGAACACGGAAACGACCACTATGACGTTACCAATGATGAAAAGCATGGGAGACCGGCCCGTTTTTAAACTCGTGAATGCGGTCCCTAGATTGCGGGCATTTGATTAAAAAGCCGTTTACCGGGGGGCTTTTGGGCGTGGTGGCGGCGCCGGCGCGCTCGGCACCAGGCGCAGCCTCCTGAGACCGTCATGGACGCGCGAGGGAATCGTCAGGTAGCCGCCATCGCGCCAGGTCTCGATCAGGTCGCGGTAATGGGGAGACAGGGGATTGCCCGATTGCCCGGTCGGCTGGATGAACACGGAGCTCTCGAGATCGGCCAAATCGTAGATCGCCCGGAAGGTCGCGCCGTGCCTGTGGGCGAACGGATAGCGCCGTGAAAACAGCCGCGTTGTCCCCCGGTTGAGGGTGAAGGTGTCGCCGTCGGTGGCGATCGCGATATCGGCGAAACCGCCGATCAGCGGCAAGGAGGACAACGCCCGGTTCCTGAATCGCGCGATATGAGCATCGCCCCAGCGCCATTTGCCCATGTCCGGCCCGAACCGCCGGCGTAGGTCTTCCAGGGCGGCGATGAGCGCGGCCGCGAGCACCGACCCACAGGATTCAAGCGCCGGGGTCGAGACATCGTCGCACCAGGCGCGGTCGCCTTCGAGAACGTTTCGGATAAACAAGGGGTCGACGCGCCGGTAGCCGCCGGCGAGGGGGCCGAGTTCGTCGGCCACCAGGCCAGGGAGGATCCGGCGCAGCCAGGCGTTGAAGATGAGCGGCTCCGGTTTTGCCCGGAGCACCATGGCGTCCCAGGCGGCAAGCCGGTCGAGCGCCGGGCCGGTCTCGGGTGTCCGCGGGGTCGCGGCAAGCAGGACCGGAATGATCTCGCGCGCGGCAAGGGAGAGATTGTCCATCTGCATGGCGGCACTGGCGGCGATGTCATGGCGCCGGTCGTTGGTGAGTTTCTGCGCGATGCGTTGGGCGCGGTAAGGCCTGCCCCAGTCCCGGGTGATGAGATAGGGGTACGCCGGTCCGACAACCCTGTTGTTGGCATTGATGACGAGACCGCTCTTGGGGTCCACCATGGTGGGGAGAGCATCGAAGGGGATGTACCCGGTCCAATCATCGGCGGCATGGTCGCCGCGAACCGGCGCGAAGCCGTCCCCCGACCTGCGTATGGGGATGCGGCCGGCCAGTTGGAAACCGATCCGCCCTTGGACGTCGCCGTACACGAAATTCTGAACCGGGCTATGGAAGTTCCGCAAGGCGGCGCGAAATTGCGCCCAGTTTTGCGCCCGGTTGAGATGGTAGAGCGCCTCGGCCGTGCGGTCGTCGGGTTCCAGCATCGCCGCCCTGAGCGCCACCACCGCGCCGCTTGGCGCGACCGGGTCGGCGCGGTCCGTGAGGTCGGAAATCACCGGACCGTTGCGGGTGGCGCGGATGGTCAGGCGAACCGGGTCGCCGCCCTTCACCTTGATGGTCTCCCCCCGGGTGATGAAGGCGCGGCTGCCATGGGGCGTGAGGTAGCGCCCCCCGTCGCTGGGACGGAGCCGCTCGATCACCAGGTCCTGGGTGTCGGCGCCGGTGGCGGTGACGGTCCAGGCGATGGCCTGGTTGTGGCCGAAGATATGGAAAGGCATGCCCGGCAGGGTGGCGCCGGCGATGGTCAGCCCCGGCGCCGTGATCCGCGCGAGGTACCACAGATTGGGGGCCTGAAATCCGAGATGCGGGTCGCCGGCCAGGATCGGCTTGCCCGATGCCGTGCGGCGCCCCGACACCGCCCAAGCATTGGAAGCGCTGGACCATAGAGGCGTGGGGATCGCCTGCGCCAGGGCCTCGAAGGGCAGGTCTGGCACGCCCTCCCAAATTGTTCGGGAGGGGGCCGGCCGGCGCGCCGCTTCGCGGACGGGGCCGGGCACCGTCACCGGCGCGTCGGCGGGGTAGGGTGGCCACAAGGCCGCCACCTGGGCCGGCGCGAGGCGCCGCAGGAGCCCGGCGCGCAGGGCCTCGCGGCGCCAGTTGGTGGAAAGCCGTAAACCCATGAGCCGTCCCCAGAGAAGCGATTCCTCGGCCTTCCAGGGGGCGGGGCGGATGCCGGTGAAGTAGAATTCGGGCGGCAGGGCGCCGGAATGGGTGGCAAGCCAGCCATTGACGCCCCGGGCATAGGCCCCAAGCGCGGCCTGCACCGGGGCCGGTAGATTCCCGAGATTGTGGCGCGCAAGGCGGGCGAGGCCCAGGGTGCGCATGGTACGGTCGTGGGGCACGAGCCTTGCGCCCGCCATTTCCGCCAGGCGCCCGCTCGCCGTGCGGCGCATCATCTCCATCTGCCATAGGCGGTCCTGGGCATGGACGAATCCCAGGGCGAAATAAGCGTCGAGTTGGGTCTCGGCGCGGATATGGGGAACGCCGCGGGCATCGCGAAAAATCTCTATGGTCGATTGGGGCCCGGTCAGTCGGATGGTGCCCTCGGTCACTGGCAGGGAGGTCCTGAGCCACAGATAGCCGCCGCCGGCAAGAACCAGCGCCAGGCCCGGGACGGCCACGAGAAAGACGATGAATGCGCGCCTAATTAACCGCATATTTCAAAATATTATATCTATTTATTAATCTTATAGGTTAACTGATGCGGGGCCTTGGGATTGCCTGAGCGCCCGCGCGATTTCGATCGCGCCATAGGTCAGGATGCCGTCGGCACCGGCCCTTTTGAACGACACCAGGCTCTCGGTCAGGCAGGTTTCCCAGTCGAGCCAGCCGGCATCGGCGGCGGCCCGCAGCATGGCGTATTCGCCGCTCACCTGATAGGCGAAAGTGGGCAGCCCGAAGCGCTGTTTGATGCGCCACAGGATATCGAGATACGGCAGGCCGGGCTTGACCATCACCATGTCCGCCCCTTCGGCGATATCGAGCGCCACCTCGCGGAGCGCTTCGTCGCCGTTGGCGGGATCCATCTGATAGGTTTTCTTATGGCCGCCTCCGAGATTTTCGGCGCTGCCGACGGCGTTCCTGAACGGTCCGTAAAAGCCCGATGCGTATTTTGCCGCGTAGGCGAGGATCAGCATATGGCCCAGGTTCGCGCCTTCAAGGGCCTGGCGGATGGCGCCGACGCGCCCGTCCATCATATCCGAAGGGGCCAGCACGTCGCAGCCGGCTTCGGCCTGGACCAAGGCCTGGCGCACCAGCAATTCGACGGTTTCGTCGTTGAGGATGACGCCGTCGCCCATCAGCCCGTCTTGCCCGTGAACGGTGTAGGAATCGAGCGCGACGTCGCACATGATGCCGATCTCCGGCACCTGGGCCTTGACCGCGCGCACCGCCCGGCAGACTAGGTTTTCGGGGTTGGTGGCTTCCTCGGCTTGCGCGCTCTTGCGTTCCGCCGGCACGGCGGGAAACAGGGCGATGGCGGGAATGCCGAGTTCCGCGGCCTCGGCCGCGGCCTCCACCATCAAATCGATGGTCAGGCGTTCCACCCCCGGCATGGAAGGAACCGGGACCCGGCCCTGGTCGCCGTCTTGGACGAAAACCGGCCAAATCAGGTCATCGGCGCTCAGCCTGTTTTCCGCCACCAGGCGCCGCGACCAGTCGGCCTGGCGGGTCCTGCGCATGCGCACGGCCGGATAGGCCCCACGCGGCCGGTCCTGGGCGGCGACGGCGCTATGGGAGGATTTTTGACCTAAAAGGCTTCTAAGTGTCATGGATTCCGAGATATTGGTGGCTCACGCGAGGACCATATCCAATATTTCCTACCCCGGATAGCATTAGTAAACTTTTAAGTATTTTCCACCAATACTGGAATTTGCGAGAAAGGCAATCTGCGCTGGTGCAGGGGTCTGCGGGGACTAAATTGTGGAGTGAGGCAGCGTGAATCATATTTATCAAGAGGTCATTTTCCTGGTTGAAAGGCTTCATCGCCAATTCCTGGAAGTGGTCAAGAGCGAATTGGAACGTTTGGATACCTCGGACATCAACAATATCCAGGCTTTGATCCTGTTCAATGTCGGCGACGAGGAACTCACCGTGGGCGAACTGACCAACCGCGGCTATTACCTCGGTTCCAACGTTTCCTACAACGTCAAGAAAATGGTGGAAAACGGGTATTTGATCCACCAACGCTCGACCCACGACCGGCGCTCCATCCGTGTCCGCCTGTCGGAAAAGGGGCTGGTCCTGTTTCATTCCCTGCGCGAGATGTTCGAGCGCCACATCGCCGATATCACCGAAGGGCCGATTACCGAGGAAGAACTCGGCGAAGCTTCCATGGCGCTGCGTCATATGGAGCAGTTCTGGACCCGGATACTGACCTTCGGCACGCGAACCCCGGCGAAGGCCTCGGCCGCCTAGATCGCCTTCCAACGATCCCTCTTCCCCGCCCGGCGGGGCATGCCGCGGCCCTTTCTCGGGCCGCGGTTTCTTTTGCCTGTCCCGTCCGCCACCGGGGGCGTTTCCAGAGCGAAAAAAATCTAACCGGCCACCGCGTTCGATCGCCGGGCGGGGGACGTCATGCGGGCTTCGCCGGTGATCTCCTGGCGCAACTCTTCGAGAACCTTGGTGACCTCATGGACCAGGGTGACGGTTCTTGGAACCAGGAATTGAACCAATTCCTTGTCCGCGTCGCGGGCGGCGAACTCCAACTGCTTGGCGTTTTCATGGAGCCCCCAGGCCCCGAAGCTGCCCGAGGTGCTCTTGAGATTATGCGCCCGTTCGATGAGGAATTCGTAATCCTCCTGTGCGGCCAGCCTCATGATGTGCTGGGCGCTGGCATGGGCCTCTGAGCAATAGGTTTGAATGAGCGCCGCCGCGCGCACCGGACCGACCGCGAGGATCAGGCCGTCCATGGTGTCCCGGGCCACGGTGCTTTCGGTGGCGGGAAGGGATTCGGGGGTGGTTGAATCCGTGTCGGCTGCGGCGGTCGCCAGGTTGGCCGGGACGCAGGATTGGGTCCGCCCCCAGCGTTCCAGTGCCTGGGCCAGCTTCGCGACATCGACAGGCTTCGCGAGATAATCGTCCATGCCCTTAGCGCGGCACACCTTGTCCTCGCCGTGCATGGCGTTGGCGGTCAGCGCGATGATGGGGATACGGTTCTTGGGTGGCGGCAGTTTACGGATTTCGGCAGTCGCCTCGAAGCCGTCCATCTCCGGCATTTGCACGTCCATCAGCACGATATCGTAGGGCAGCCTTTTGACCGCGTCGACCGCCTCTTTGCCGTTGCCCGCGACTTCCGCGCGGTGCCCCATCTTGGTCAGCAGGGCGACGGCGAGCATCTGGTTGACGTGATTGTCTTCGGCCACCAACACCCGTAACGGAGTCATCTTTCGCGTCGCCTTGGCGTCGATATCATTTTCCTCCGCCGTGGCCGCAAAGTCATTGTCGTCCGCTTGCGCCGTTGCCGTCCCGTCCAAGGCGGTCAATCGGCGGATGCAGCCGATCATCATCGCTTGATGCAGGGGTTTGTTCAGGCACTCGGTCACGCCCATGGCATTCATCATCTCCGCGCTCGGGCGCTGACCGGTGGTGACCATGAGAATGCAATGCGCGCCGTGTTCGAGCTCGGCATTGCGCCTGGTGATTTCGGCGTTGTTGGTCATGGCGAGGTGGTGGTCCAAGAGGGCGATGTCGAAGCGGGTTTGGCCGGAATCGGGCCGCAAGGCCGCCAGTGCGCCGGGGGCGTCGGCGACGGCGGTGACCATGGCGCCGCGGTCGCGCAGCTGGCGTTCGAGGGCATCCCGGCCATGGTCAAGGGGGGCGGCGATGAGAATGGCGATGCCGGCCAGGATTTTTTCGGGGTTGGGGATCGAAGGTGTGTCGGCTTCGGCGAAGCCCAAGGGGACCTGGAACCAGAAACGGCTGCCTTTTTCGGGGTTGCTGGTGACGCCGATGTCGCCCTCCATCAGGGTCGTCAGCTTTTTACAGATGGCCAGGCCCAGTCCGGTGCCGCCATAGCGCCGCGAGGTCGATGAATCGGCCTGGGTGAAGCGGTCGAACAACCGGGACTGGATCTCTTCGGAAATGCCGATGCCGCTGTCGATGACCTCGAATTGCAGCACCATGCCGTCATCCATCTGGCAGATGATTTTGGCTTCGATGGTGACGGCGCCTTCGGCGGTGAACTTCACGGCGTTACCCACCAGGTTGATGAGTATTTGACGGAGGCGGCCGGGATCGCCACGCAGCAGCGGCGGCAGGGCGGGCGGGACGTAGCTGCCCAGGGACAGGTCCTTGAGATTGGCTTTGGGCGCAAGCAGGTCCAGCACGCTTTCGATCAGGTTGGCCGGATCGAAGGCGATGTCCTCGAGTTCCAGCCGGTTCGCTTCCAGTTTGGAGAAGTCGAGAATGTCGTTGATGATGGTGAGCAGTGCCCCGGCGGATTCGCGGATGGATTCCGCGTAGACCTGTTGATCGTTGTCGAGCTTGGTATCCAGAAGCATCCCGGTCATGCCGATGACACCGTTCATGGGGGTGCGGATTTCATGGCTCATGGTGGCCAGGAATTCGGATTTGACGATGCTGGCATTCTCCGCTTCGTCGCGGGCCTCGGCCAGGTCCTCGGCGAATTGGCCGAGTTCGACGCCCTGATTTTCGAGGCGTGCGTGGGCGTATTCCATTTGCACCACCCGGTCCTGCAGTTCCTTCTCGACCTGTTTCATGCGGGTGATGTCGGTGCGGACCCCCACATAGGCGCCATCGGGCGTGCGCTTTTCCGAAACCTGGATCCATCGTCCGTCCGCGAGCTCCACCTCGAAGGGGCCGGTGGGATTACGATGCTGCGCCAAACGTCGCTTTATCCACTTCTCGGGGTCGGCGACGGCGTCCGGAGGCGGCGCCTTGGTGATGGCGGCGCGCAGGATATCCTCGAAACGCACGCCCGTGACGATGGCGTCCCGGACATCGGTGAAGATGGTCTTGTACTTATCGTTACAAAGCACCATCCGATCGTCGTTGTCGAACAGCACGAAACCTTCGGAGATCGACTCGATTGCCTCGGTGAGCTGGGTGCGGGCCCGGGACAGTTCCTCCACCGCGATGCGGTGGGCCTTGGCGTCCTTATTCTCGGCGGCATGGGCCTCATTCTCGGCGGCATGGGCCTCGGCAAGCCGGATTGTCCGCCGCTTGGCATTCACCGCGTAGGTGGCGAAGATGACGACCATGGAAAGGCCGCTGGCGAAGCTGAGCAAACCGTGGAGTTGGCGTGGGCCGAGGTGATAGTTTTCCATCATGTGGTCCAGCGATTGGCCCAAGGTGTGCTCGTCCAGGACCCATATCAAGGCGGTGGTAGCGGCCGCCACGGCCACACCCGAAAGGATCGCCCAGGCAAGCGACCGGAAGCTTCCCAAGCCGGTTGGCGCCAAACCGGTCGGCGCCAATCCCGTGGGCTTGCGCCCGTCGGGGTGGGCGCGATCACCTTTGGGCGGCTCGGTCGTTTTGGCAGTGGCGGTCATTTCACGCGGTTTCCCCATGATGATAGTAAATTATACATAGGTCTAAACTATTATTATGAATCACCGGTTAGTAAAACGTTAATCGCAAGGGGGGGCGCTGGCACCACCATCCACTTTCCTTTAGACTTGATGTTATTCGACTGGCCAGGGAACGGGTTGCTCGCGGGGCGCATGGAGAAATCCACGGAAATTGAAGGGGTGATCGTGGAATTTTACCGGGTCGGCAATGCCGTCAAGGTCTCCGCGGTGGATACCAGGACTTTTCTCGAAGTCTCCATCGTCGCATCGCCCCACTGCTCCGAACAAGAGATGACGGACACGGTCCTGCGCAAGCTCGCCTACGTTCAGGAAAAAAAGCTCGGGCAGGAAAAAAAGCTCGGGCAGGAAAAAAAGCGCGGGCAGGAATAAAGGCGCGGGCGCCAGGAGCCGCCGGTGGAACGTTGACAGGGTACTTAGGGGCGGCCGGGTAGGCGTTTAGATGGAATATTTCCTCCAGCAACTGATCAACGGCCTCACCTTGGGCGCGGTCTATGGGTTGATCGCCATCGGCTACACCATGGTTTACGGCATCATCGGCATGATCAATTTCGCCCATGGCGAGATCTACATGATCGGTTCCTTCATCGCCCTGATCTGCTTCACCATCCTGGGCCTGACCGGGGTCGCCTCGGTGCCGCTGGCGATCCTGGTGGTGCTCGTGGTGACGGTTTTGTTCACCGCCGCCTACGGCTGGGCCGTGGAACGCCTCGCCTACCGGCCGCTGCGGGGATCGTTCCGGCTGGCGCCCCTGATTTCCGCCATCGGCATGGCGATCTTTCTTCAGAATTACGTGCAGCTGCTTCAGGGCGCCCGGGTCAAGGCCATGGCGCCCATGGTCACGGGCGGCTTCGTGGTGACCGAAAAGGCCGGTTTCCAGGTGACCCTCAGTTACATGCAGATCACCATCATGGCGCTGACGGTGGTCCTCATGGCGGGGTTCTCCCTGGTCATTTCACGGACCGCCTTGGGGCGCGCCCAGCGGGCCTGCGAACAGGATCAGAAGATGGCGGCCCTGTCGGGGATCGACGTCGACCGCACGGTTTCCCTGACCTTCCTCCTGGGCGCCGGGCTGGCCGCCGTCGCCGGGGTGATGACGACCCTGCACTACGGGGTGATCGATTTCTACATCGGTTTCCTGGTCGGGCTCAAGGCCTTCACCGCGGCCGTGTTGGGCGGCATCGGGTCGCTGCCGGGGGCCATGCTGGGCGGCATCCTGATCGGCCTGGTGGAGGCGTTCTGGGCGGCCTATTTCGCCGCCGAGTATAAGGACGTGGCGGCCTTTTCCATTCTGGTGCTGGTCTTGATCTTTCGCCCGACGGGCCTGATGGGCAGGCCCGAGGTGGAAAAAGTCTAGCCGTGACCACCGTGGACCTGGGGGATCGCTTCGGCGGCGACGGCGTCCAGTGGGGGGCGATTCTCAAGGATGCAGGCATGGCCGCCCTGGTGGCCTTGGTTCTCACCCTGCTGTTGTTCGGCGTGCGGCTGTCCGACGGCGGCGGCGGCGGGCTTCAGTTCCGTCCCTGGTGGGTGGTGATCGCGGTGGCCTCCGTGTTTGCCGGCCGTGGGGCCGTGGCCCTGTGGATCGGCACCAGAAAACCGGCATCGGCTGCCGCGCTCCCCTGGTTCGACCGCGCCCTCGCCCGGCTTTCCCAACACAAGAGGTTGTTGTTTGCCGGTTTCTTCCTGGCGGTGGCGATCCTGCCCCTGTTGCCGGTCGCCGACCGGCGGATGGTGGACCTGGCGACCCTGGTGATGATTTACGTCATGCTGGGTTGGGGGCTCAACATCGTCGTCGGCCTGGCCGGCTTGCTCGATCTCGGGTACGTGGCATTTTACGCGGTGGGGGCGTATTCCTACACCTTGCTGGCGATCCATTTCGATTTGAGCTTCTGGGCGTGCCTGCCGCTGGCTGGCGCCATCGCCGCCCTGTTCGGAGTCCTTCTGGGGTTTCCGGTGCTCAGGCTCAGGGGCGACTACCTCGCCATCGTGACCCTCGGCTTCGGCGAGATGGTTCGCATCATCTTAATCAACTGGTCGGATTTGACGGGCGGCTCCGAAGGCATCACGGGGATCGCCGTGCCCACCTTCTTCGGCCTCCGTTTCACGCCCACCCCCGCCGCCGGGGAAACCGCGTTCCACCAGTTCTTCGCCATTCCCTTCGCCGGCATCCACAAGCTGATCTTTCTTTACTACATCATCCTTGTGCTGGCGCTGTTGACCCACCTCTTTTCCGAGCGCATGCGCGGGCTTCCCCTGGGACGCGCCTGGGAGGCGCTGCGCGAGGATGAAATCGCCAGCCGGTCGCTGGGCCTCAATCCGGTCCTCGTCAAACTGTCGGCTTTCGGGATCGGCGCCATGTTCGCCGGTTTCGCGGGCTCTTTTTTCGCCACCCGCCAAGGGTTCATCAACCCGTCGTCATTCACCTTCATCGAATCGGCGATCATCCTCGCCATCGTCGTGCTGGGCGGCATGGGCAGCCAGGTCGGCGTCATCTGCGCCGCCATGGTCCTGATCCTGCTGCCCGAACTGGCCCGGGATTTCGCGGAATTCCGCATGCTGTTGTTCGGCGGAGCCATGGTGGCGATCATGGTGTGGCGGCCGCGCGGGCTTCTCGCCCATCGGGTGCCGAGCGTGCGCCTGGGTCCGGAGCCGCCCGGGGCCCGGCGGGGCGGTCCCCCATGAGCGCGCTTGGCCAACCCGATGCAATGGTGCCGGCGATGCTCGAGGTCGCCCATCTTTCCATGCATTTCGAGGGCATTACCGCCATCGACGACGTTTCGTTCAGCGCCCGGCGGGGGGAAATCACCGGCATCATCGGTCCCAACGGCGCCGGCAAAACCACCGTCTTCAACTGCATCACCGGTTTCTACCGGCCCAGTGTCGGGCGCATCGCCCTCGACCACGAAGGGGGCCGGTTCCTGCTGGAGCGCATGGAGGGCTTCCGCATCGCCCGGGACGCGGGGGTCGCCCGCACCTTCCAGAATATCCGCCTGTTCCCGCGCATGACGGTGCTGGAAAATCTGCTGGTCGCCCAGCACGTGAAGCTGATGCGCGCCTCGGTCTTTTCCATCGCCGGTTTGCTGGGCCTAAGGCGGTTCCGCGAGGCCGAGGCCGCGGCCATCGAGGTGGCCCGCGGCTGGCTCGATCGACTGGGGCTCCTCATGGCCGCCGACCGCGAGGCGGGGACCCTGCCCCATGGCCAGCAGCGCAAGATCGAAATTGCCCGGGCCATGTGCTCGGAGCCGAAGCTGCTTTGCCTCGACGAACCGGCGGCCGGCCTCAACCCCCGTGAAACCGCGGAACTCAACAAGTTGTTGCTGGACATCCGCGAAGACTACGGTGTCGGCATCCTGTTGATCGAGCACGACATGGCCGTGGTCATGGGCATATCGGACCGGATCATCGTGCTGGATCACGGGGCCAAGATCAGCGACGGCACCCCGGGCGAGGTGCGCAACGATCCCGCGGTGATCCGGGCCTATCTGGGGGAAGAGGACGATCCGCCCGCGCCAAGCGTTCCCGGGCCGCCCCCCGGCGGCGGGCGCCCATGAGCGCGGGCGCGGCGGAACCGCTTTTGGCCGTGCGCGGCATAGCCGCCTATTACGGCGCGATCCAGGCGCTTTCGGGGATCGATCTCGAGGTGCGGGAAGGGGAAATCGTCACCTTGATCGGCGCCAACGGGGCCGGCAAGTCGACCCTGCTGATGACCATTTGTGGCAACCCGCGCGGGCGCGGCGGGCGCATTGTGTTCGATGGCCGGGACATCACCGCCCTGCCCACCCACGCCATCGCCAGGCTGGGCATCGCCCATGTGCCGGAAGGCCGCCGCATCTTTCCCCACATGACGGTCATGGAGAACCTCCAGATCGGCGCGGTCTGCGCCGCCGAGCAAGATTTCGAGGGGGACCTTGATTACGTGTTCGCGCTGTTCCCGATTCTCGACGAACGGCGGCATCAGCGCGGGGGGACCCTGTCGGGGGGCGAACAGCAGATGTTGGCCATCGGCCGGGCGCTCATGAGCCGGCCCCGGCTCTTGCTGTTGGATGAACCGTCGCTCGGCTTGGCGCCCCTGGTGGTGCGCCACATCTTCGAGGTCATCGCCGAAATCAACGCCGAGCGCGACATGACGGTCTTCCTGGTCGAGCAAAACGCCTATCGTGCCCTCGGCCTTGCCGACCGTGCCTATGTCATGGCCAACGGCGAGATCCGCATGGAAGGCACCGGGGAGGAACTGCTCGCCGACGCGGATATCCGCGCCGCCTATCTGGAAGGGGGGCACGGGTGACGGTGATCGCCGATTGGCCGGTATTCGTCGGCCTGACCGTCGGCATCTTCGGTGCCGCCGCCTGGCTTACCGGGGCGGCCCTGGCCGCCACTTGGCGGCCCTATCGGCAGCTGCTGGGCTATGCCTTGTTGCTGGCGCTCTTCGACCGTTTCCTCAGCTGGGGACTGTTCGGCGCGCCGCTCACCTCCGGGGCCGATTTTCTCCGCGATTTCGCGGCCATCGCCGCCATCGGCCTGCTGGCGTGGCGCCTGGGCCAGGTCCGGCGCATGGTCGGCCAGTATCCCTGGCTTTACGAGAAGGCGGGGCCCTTGAATTGGCGCCAGCGGTAGGTGAATGATCCAGTCAAATGGTTCAATTGGGCCAAATGGTTCAATTTAGCCGGCTAGTGCATTACTCTTTCACCGGGACCAATGACAAGATCGCGCCAGGGGGCACGCCATGAACGCTAGATCAGTCACCATTCTGTCCGCCTTGATGGCTATTGGGTTCGCTCTTTCGGGGTGCGATTCCAAAACCGGCGAATCCCAATTCATCGTCATCGCCACGGCGGGGCCCATGACCGGGCAGTACGCGACCTTCGGCGAGCAGATGCGCCTCGGCGCCCAACAGGCGGTCAAGGACATCAACGCCGCGGGCGGGGTGCTGGGCAAGCAACTGAAGCTCGAGATCGGCGACGACCAATGCGACCCCAAGCAGGCCGTGGCGGTGGCCAACCAGATGGTCAACAAGGGCGTGAAATTCATGGCTGGGCATTTCTGCTCGGGCTCCTCCATCCCCGCCAGCCTGGTCTACCAGGAGGAAAACATTCTCATGATCTCGCCGGGCTCGACCAATCCGAAGTTGACCGAGCGCGGCATGTCCAACGTGTTCCGGGTGTGCGGACGCGACGACCAGCAGGGCCAGGTCGCCGGTGACTTCATCGCCGACCATTTCAAGGACAAGCGGATCGCCGTGGTGCATGACAAACAGGCCTATTCCCAGGGTTTGGCCGAAGAGACCATGAAACAGCTGAAGAAACGGGGCATCACCCTGGCCATGACCGGAACCGTGACGCCCAAGGAAAAGGACTATTCGGCGATCGTCACCAGGCTCAAGAAAAACCGCATCGACATTCTCTTCTATGGCGGCTACCACGCCGAGGCCGGTTTGATCGTGCGCCAGATGCGCGAACAGGGGCTGACCACCCGCCTGGTGTCCGGCGATGCCCTGGTGACCCAGGAATTCTGGAACATCACCGGCAAACTGGGCGAGGGGACGCTGATGACCTTCAGCCCGGACCCCCGCAAGAACCCCAAGGTCGCGCCCCTGGTGGCCAAATTCAAGGCGCAGGGGTATTCGGCCGAGGGCTATACCCTCTATACCTATGCCGCCATCCAGGTGTTCGCCCAAGCGGCGGAACGCGCCGGCGGGACCGACGCCGCCAAATTGCGGGCGGAGCTCCACGGCGCCAAGTTCGACACCGTGCTGGGCTCCATCGGCTTCGACGCCAAAGGCGACGTGTCGGCGCCGGGCTACGTTTTCTATGAATGGAAGAACGGCACCTACGATTACGCCGATTTCTGATCGGCCGTCCCGGGGCATCGCCGTTATCTTCGGCAGTCCTTGTGGCGGGGTGGCGTGGCCCCCCGACATATGGTAATGAAGCCGGTCGAATTTCCCGCCGCCGAATGACCCGCGGCGGGCCGTCCGAAGGGAAAGGCCGTGCCCTCAGAAACCATCGCCATCGCCTCCGATCACGGTGCGCTCGAACTCAAGAATGCGCTCACGGAAGATCTGGAACGCCGTGGGTTTTCCGTCCTCGACCTGGGGACCGACGGGCCCGATGCGGTGGATTATCCGGATTTTGCCGACGCCCTCGCCTCGGCGATCCGCGAGGGCCGCGCGGCCCGGGGGGTATTGCTGTGCGGATCGGGGATCGGCATGAGCATCGCCGCCAACCGTCACCGCGAGATTCGCGCGGCCCTGGTCCATGACAACCTGGCCGCCCGGATCGCCCGCCGGCACAACGACGCCAACGTCCTGGTGATGGGTGGCAGGTTCATCGGCATGGAGGTGGCCAAGGACTGCCTGGCCGCCTTTCTCGATACCGAATTCGAAGGCGGCCGCCATGCCCGGCGCGTCGCCAAGCTGTCTTGACAGACGGGCCGCCGGATGGGCCCGCAGGGTGAGGAATTTGTGACCATGTCGTCCGTATCAAACAGGACAGAGGCCGCTTCTCAAGAGGCCTTTTTCGGCGAGGACTTGCAGGCCCGGGATCCGGAAGTGTTCGCCGCGGTTGACCGCGAACTCAAGCGCCAGCAGGACCAGATCGAATTGATCGCCTCGGAGAACATCGTCTCCCGGGCGGTGCTGGAAGCCCAGGGCACGGTGCTGACCAACAAATACGCCGAAGGCTATCCCGGGCGGCGGTACTACGGCGGATGCGAATTCGTCGATATCGCCGAGCAACTGGCCATCGACCGGGCCAAGGCGCTGTTCGGTTGCGCTTACGCCAATGTGCAGCCCCATTCGGGATCCCAGGCCAACCAGCAGGTCTTCTTCGCGCTGATGAAACCGGGCGACACGTTCATGGGCATGGCGCTCTCCGCCGGCGGGCACTTGACCCACGGGGCGGCGCCCAATCAGTCGGGAAAATGGTTCAACGCGGTCCAATACGGGGTCCGAAAACAGGATGCGCTGATCGATTTCGACGAGGTCGAAAGCCTGGCCCGGCAACACCGGCCGAAGATCATCCTGGCCGGCGGGTCGGCCTATCCGCGGATCATCGACTTCGCGCGTTTCCGTGAAATCGCCGATGCCGTGGGCGCCGTCCTGATGGTGGACATGGCCCATTTCGCCGGGCTGGTGGCCGGCGGCGTCCATCCCAATCCGCTGGATTACGCGGACGTCGTGACCACCACCACCCACAAGACCCTGCGCGGTCCCCGGGGCGGCATGATCCTCGCCAATGACCAAGACATGGGCAAGAAGATCAACTCCTCGGTCTTCCCGGGCACCCAGGGCGGGCCGCTGATGCACGTGATCGCCGCCAAGGCGGTGTGTTTCGGCGAGGCTTTGGCGCCCGAGTTCAAGGTTTACGCCGCCGCCGTCAAGGACAATGCCCGCATTCTGGCCGACGTCCTGCAGGAGGAGGGCGTCGATATCGTCTCGGGCGGCACCGATACCCACCTGATGTTGGTGGACCTGAGGCCTTTGGGGCTCACCGGCAAGGCGGCGGAAGCGAGCCTCGAGCGGGCGGGGATCACCTGCAACAAGAACGCCGTGCCCTTCGATCCGCAAAAGCCGTTCGTGACCTCGGGCATTCGCCTGGGCACGCCGGCGGCCACGACCCGGGGCTTCGGTCCCGCCGAATGGCGGTTGGTGGGGGCCTGGATCGGCGAGGTGCTGGGCGGGTTGAAGGCCAACCCCGAGGACAATTCCGCCGCCGAAACCGAGGTGTGCCAGAAGGTCGGCGCGCTCTGCCGGCGCTTTCCGATTTACCCGGACCTGAATTAAACCGAAGGGCGAGGAGGCCCGAGTGCAATGCGTTGTCCTTTCTGCGGTCATGACGATTCCCAAGTCAAGGATTCGCGTCCCACCGAAGAAGGCGCGGCCATCCGCCGGCGCCGGTTCTGCGCCGCCTGCGGTTCGCGCTGGACCACCTTCGAGAGGGTCCAGATCCGAGACATGATGGTGCTGAAAAGCGATGGCAAGAAGCAGCTGTTCGACCGCGACAAGCTGATCCGTTCGATCCGTATCGCCGTGCGCAAGCGGCCGGTGGACGAGGAACAGGTGGAGCGGATCGTCACCTCCATCCAGCGCCGCCTCGAGACCATGGGGGAAAGCGAAATTCCATCTAGCCATATCGGCGAGTTGGTGATGGAGGCGCTGGCCGGCATCGACCAGGTCGCTTACGTCCGCTTCGCTTCGGTCTATCGCAACTTCCGCGAGGCTAAGGACTTCGAGGAATTCGTGGGCCAATTGAGTGTCGACGGGAACTGATCAATCCGATATCCGCCACATGATGTCGGCGCTGGCGCTGGCGCGCCGGGGCTTGGGCCGGGTTTGGCCCAACCCGGCGGTGGGCTGCGTATTGGTGGACGCCCAAGGCGCGGTGGCGGGGCGCGGCTGGACCCAGCCCGGCGGCCGCCCCCACGGGGAAACCGAGGCGCTCGGCCGCGCCGGGGACGCGGCCCGCCATGGCACCGCTTACGTGAGCCTGGAACCCTGCGCCCATCACGGTGAAACGCCGCCCTGCACCGACGCCTTGATCGCCGCCGGGATCGCCCGCGCCGTGATCGCCACCGAGGACCCCGATCCAAGGGTATCGGGCGCCGGGATCGCCCGCTTGGAGAAGGCCGGCATCGAGGTCCGGGTCGGGGTCGGGCGCCGTGACGCCGAGCGGCTCAACGCCGGGTTCATGAAACGGGTGACCGAGGGGCGCCCCTTGGTGACCTTGAAATGCGCCACCACCCTCGACGGCCGCATCGCCACCCATACCGGCGAAAGCCGGTGGATCACCGGAGAGGTCGCGCGGTCATGGGGCCATGGTTTGAGGGCGTCCCACGACGCCGTGTTGACCGGGGCCGCGACGGTGCGGGCCGACGATCCGGAATTGACCTGCCGGCTTCAGGGGATGGAGTCGTTCTCGCCGCTGCGGGTGGTGCTGGATTCCCGGCTGACCACGCCGCTCACCGCCAAGCTGGTGGTCACGGCACATGATCGCCCGACCTGGATCATGACCTTGGCGGGGGGCGAACGCGGCCGCAAACAGGCCTTCCTCGACTGCGGCGTGGAGGTGATCGAGGTGGATGCCGACGATGGCGGCCGTCCCGATGCCGGTGCCGTCCTTGGCGTCCTTGCCCAACGGGGGGTGACCAGGGTGCTCGCCGAAGGCGGCGGACAGGTGGCGGCGGCGCTGCTCCGGGCCGGCGCCGTGGACCGTATCGCCTGGTTCCGGGCGCCCGGCATTATCGGCGGCGACGGGGTGCCGGTGGCCGAGGCTTTCGGCGTCGACGGGCTCGGTCAGATGGCCGCGTTCGAGCGCCGCCACAGTTTTTCCGCTGGGCGTGATTGCCTTGAAATCTACGAGCGCCAAGGCGGCGTCGGGCGTCACTAAGGGCAAGGAAGGGGCGACCATGTTCACCGGGATCATCACCGATATCGGGACGGTCCGGTCGATCGCGCCGGGGACCGATAGCCGCATTTCGATCGCCACCGGTTTCGATGTGGACGAACTCGACATAGGGGCTTCCATCGCCTGCTCGGGTCCTTGCCTGACGGTGGTCGCCAAGGGCCGGGACGGCGGCCAGGGCTGGTTCGCCGTCGAGGTCTCGGCGGAGACCCTGGCGCGGACCACCCTGGGGCGCTGGGCGCCGGGGCATCGCGTCAATCTGGAACGCGCCATGCGGCTCGGCGACGAACTGGGCGGTCACATGGTGAGCGGCCACGTCGACGGCATCGCCACCCTGCGGGCGCGGGCGCCGGTGGGCGGGGAAGACGGCAGCGTGCGGCTGACCTTCCAGGCGCCCCCGGGATCGTCAAAGTTGGTCGCCGAAAAGGGTTCGGTGACGCTCGATGGGGTTTCCCTGACGGTGAACCATGTCGCGGACGATAGCTTTTCGGTCAACCTCATCCCCCATACCCTGGAAAACACCACCCTTGGCGATCATGGGGAAGGCGCCGATGTCAATTTCGAGGCGGACATGATCGCGCGCTACCTGAACCGTCTTGCCTTGGCCTGATTCGGTTGTATGTTCCAGGCATTGAGGCCTGCCGGGGGCTGTCGCGACGCATTTCAGGCGGTCGTGGGACAGCCATCGGAAATGAGTGAGCATCCGAATCATGGCGCATATCATGATTGTCGAGGCGCGGTTCTACGAGGACATCGCCGATGAACTGGTCAGGGGTGCGGCGGCGGCCTTGGAGGAGGCCGGGGCGACCTATGAACGAATCGCCGTGCCCGGCGCTTTCGAAATTCCCGGCGCGATCCGCCTCGCCATGGATGCCAGGCGAGAGGGGGCGGCCCGTTTCGACGGCTATGTGGCGTTGGGTTGCGTCATCCGCGGCGAGACCACCCATTACGACTATGTCTGCGGCGAATCGGCCCGCGGCCTGCAGCAGCTTATCCTCGAGCACAAGCTCGCCATCGGCTACGGTATCTTGACCGTCGAAAACCGGGACCAGGCCACGGAACGGGGCGCCGTGGAAAAGGGCGACAAGGGCCGCGCCGCCGCCCTTGCCTGCCTCGCCATGATCGGCCTGGCCCGTGAATTCAGCGGATAGGGCCATGGCCGCCGGGGATAGCGCGCCCAATGTCAAGCCGGCCCCGGCCGCCGCGGTGGGGCGCCGCGCCGCCGCCAGGCTCTCAGCCGTACAGGCGCTCTATCAGATCGAGATCACGGCCGGGGTGGCGGTGGATCAGGTGATCGCCCAGTTCTTGGCCGGCGAAGCGCCGCAAGGCGATGGCGAAGATGAGCCGAGTGCGGCACTGCCGGCGCCTGACCCGGATTTGTTTGCCGCCATCGTCGGCGGCGTGGTCGCCCATCGCCAGCGGCTCGATGGCATCATCGGCGCCAAGCTGTCCGTCGATTGGACCGTCCCGCGGCTCGAAATTCTCGTCCGCCTCATCCTCGAGGCCGGGGTTTTCGAATTGACCTTCCGCGACGATATCCCGCCCAAGGTGTCCATCAACGAATACGTGGGCGTCGCCAACGCCTTTTTCGACGGCGCCGAGCCCGGCCTGATCAACGGCGTCCTGGATTCCGTTGCCGGCATGTCCGAGGCCGGGCCCGTGCCGCCGGGCGGGGCCTGACCGGGGAGGCGGCGGTGGCGGCCAATGGGATCGGTGACGAGTTCGATCTGATCGCCAAGTACTTCGCGCCGCTGGCCGCGGGGGCGCCCGGTGCCCTTGGCCTTACCGACGACGCCGCCATGGTCGATGTCCCCGCCGGCCAGCGCTTGGTCGCGGCGGTCGACACCGTGGTCGCCGGGATCCACTTTCTTGGCGACGACCCGCCCGGCGACATTGCCCGCAAGATCATCCGGGTCAACCTTTCGGACCTTGCCGCCATGGGCGCGCGGCCGCTCGGGCTGTTGCTTGCTTTGGTGCTGCCGCGCGACGTGACCGGCGATTGGATGGAGCGGTTCGCCGCCGGCCTCAAGGCCGATATCGATGAATTCCATGCGCCGCTGATCGGCGGCGACACGGTTGCCGGCGGCGGCCCCCTGACACTGACCTTGACCGCGCTGGGCACGGTGCCGGCCAACCAGGTGCTGACGCGCGCGGGCGCGTTGGCGGGAGACGCGATCTATGTCACCGGCACCATCGGCGACGGGGCGCTTGGGCTCGGCGTCGCCAAGGGCACCCTCAAGGGGCTCGACCAGGCGCACCAAAACTACCTTCTCGGACGTTACCGCCGGCCTCGGCCGCGGCTCGACTTCGGGGTTCGATTGCTGGGTCATGCCCATGCGGCGATCGACGTTTCCGACGGCCTGATCGCGGATCTCGGCCATATCTGTACCTGCTCCGGGGTCGGCGCGCGCCTGGCCGCCCAGGCGGTGCCGCTGTCCGACGCGGCCCAAGCGGCGCTGGGTCTCGGAGAAGGCAAGTTGGCGGACCTGCTCACCGGCGGTGATGATTACGAGCTATTGTTCACCGCGCCCCCGGAAGACGACACGGCGCTGCGCGCCATGGCTAGCGATCTCGCCGTCGACGTCACCCGCATCGGGTCGATCACCGACGGCGGCGGGCTTGAAGTGGAAGATGGGGACGGTTCGGAGTCGCGTATCGGCAAGGGCGGCTATCGGCATTTTCGCTGAGGCCGCGGTTTCACGCATGGCCCCCATTCATGGTTTGCAATTGTCACGCCGCCGCCGCCAAGGCCCCGGGCTCGGCTACCACTTGGTGGGGATCGACCCCGACCGCTGGGAATTGATGCGCTACAGCACCTGGAAGGGGCACGATTGCGGGCCCGCCTGCGATGCCGACATGATGGAATGCTATGAATTTCTCCATCTTTCCCGGCCGGTTGCTTCCGCCTAACCCCGCTTGCAACCGGGGTCCGCGGGCGCATTCATCGATTCACCGATAATTTAGAAATCTCTGTCAAGGTCGGGCGGTTGCGAAAACCCGGGAGACGGCCATGAAACCCTTGGCGAGGATCGCCATAGCCTGTTTCGCCCTGTGGCTTGCCGCGCCAACGGCATGGGCCGCCGGCGACGAGTCGGAATCTGGCGGCGCCCTCGACCAATTCCTTGGAAATTATCCGCAATTCTATAAATTGCAGCCCTTTTACATCCCCGTCATCCGCGACGGCGAGGTGGTCAATCAGGTCAATTTGATTATCAGCATCGAAACCTTTGGCCAGGCGGACAAGGAAAAGGTCATGGCGGCACGGCTCAGGCTGCAGGACGCATTCTTGGCCGACCTCAACGGGGTTGTCGCCGTGCGCCATGGCAACGGCCGGCCGTATATCGCCCAAACCATCAAGATAAGGCTGAGGCGACTGGCCAGGAAGATCGTCGGCGGGAACGTGGTCAAGGACGTCTTGATCGAAAGCTCCTTCACCATGCGCCCCCGGACATAAATCGCCAACCCCGCGCGCCCAACCCCGCGCCCCCAAGCCCCGCGCCCCCAAGCCCCGCGCGTTGACTTCTTTCCCGTTGCCATGGCGGGACGATTGCGCAATCTTGCGCCATGCCCCGAGCGGCCCGCCGCAACCTTTTACTGCTTGCCCTCTGCCAAGCCCTTTTCCTGACCGGAAGTTCCATGGTTCTGACGGTGACGGCGCTTGCCGGGGAGGCCCTGCGGCCGGGTTCCGGTCTGGCCACCCTGCCCATCTCCCTGCAGTTCGTGATGACCATGGCGGCGACGGTTCCCGCCTCTTTCATGATGCGGCGGTTCGGCCGCCGCGCCGGGTTTCAGTTCGGCGCGGCGGTCGGTATCATCGCCGGGCTGATCAACGTCGTGGCATTGATGGGCGGGAATTTCGTGTTGTTTTGCGTCGGCTCCGCCCTGGTCGGCGTGCTCAACGGGTTCGCCCTCTATTACCGTTTCGCCGCCGCCGATTGCGCCGACGAGGAGAACCGCTCGCGGGCCATCTCCTTAGTGCTGGCGGGTGGGGTCGTGGCGGCGTTTTCCGGTCCCAATCTGGCGCGCGTCACGGTGGATGCCTTGGGGGACGCGGCCTTTGCCGGCAGCTTCGCCGCCCTTGCCTTGATCCAGGTGGTGACCATCGCCTTGCTGGTTTTCGTGAGCATCCCCGGGCTGAGCGCCAGGGAACGCAAGGACCAGGGCCGTCCCCTCTTGGAAATCCTGCGCAATCCCGCGGTCGCCGTGGCGATCCTTGCCGGCGTGGCGGGATACAGTTCCATGACCCTGGTGATGACCTCGACGCCGTTGGCCATGGATGGCATGGGCCACGGGTTCGGAGACACCGCCTTCGTCATCCAGTGGCACGTGTTCGCGATGTTCGCGCCCTCCTTTGTCACCGGCCACCTGATCAAGCGTATCGGCGCCCTGCCGGTGATCCTCGCCGGCGCGGTTTTTATCCTGGCCTGCGTGGCGGTGAACCAGATGGGCCAAGGGCTCTGGCAGTTCACCACGGCGCTGATGGCGTTGGGGGTCGGCTGGAATTTCATGTTCATCGGCGGCACCAGCTTGCTGACCGGGGTGACCGCCCGTGCGGAACAGGCGAAGGTCCAGGGATTCAACGATTTCCTGATGTTCGGCGCGGTCGCCCTGGCGGCAATGTCGGGCGGAATGCTGCATCAGAATCTCGGTTGGGAGGTCTTGAATTACGCCGTGGTGCCTGGGATCGCGGCGTCCCTGGTCGCCACCCTGTGGCTTTGGCCGGCGCGCCAGGTCCACGGGGCTGGATGACCGCCCCATCATGGGGTGGTTGCGTCCCGAGGCGAGTTCTGGCATGTTCCCGCCACTTTTGGGGTGGCACCGGTGGGGCGGCCGATGGATGGAATCCGGCGGCCATAGGGGGCCGGGCTCACTTGGCTCCCGCTGGGCCCCCGGGATAGAAACGAGGGAAAAATCCTGATGACGTTTGATTTTTTGCTGATCTTCGGTTGCGGCCTTCTTGCCCTTGGTTATGGAATTTATGCCTCCCGCGCGGTGCTGGCCGCCGACGCCGGGAACGACCGAATGCGCGAAATCTCCGACGCCGTGCGGGAAGGCGCCAGCGCCTATCTCAACCGCCAGTACCAGACCATCGCCGTGGTCGGGGTGGTGATCGGCATATTCCTGTGGTGGCGCATGGGGCTGCACGTGGCGGTGGGCTACTCCATCGGCGCCATCCTGTCCGCCGCGACCGGCTTCATCGGCATGAATATTTCCGTGCGCGCCAACGTGCGCACCGCCGAAGCCGCCCGCAAGGGAATAAGCGCGGCCCTCGCCATCGCCTTCAAGGCCGGTGCGGTCACCGGCATGTTGGTGGTGGGCCTGGCCCTCCTCGGTGTCGCGGTATACTTCTGGGCCCTGCAGCGCTACGGCTTCGAAACCCGTGCGATTCTCGAGGCCCTGGTCGCGCTCAGTTTCGGGGCATCCCTGATATCCATTTTCGCGCGTTTGGGCGGCGGCATCTTCACCAAGGGCGCGGACGTGGGTGCCGACCTGGTGGGCAAAATCGAAGCGGGCATCCCCGAGGACGACCCCCGCAACCCCGCGGTCATCGCCGATAATGTGGGCGACAACGTGGGCGACTGCGCGGGCATGGCGGCCGACCTTTTTGAGACCTACGCCGTGACCATGGTCGCGACGATGCTGCTGGCGGCTATCTTTTTCACCGGCGCGGCGCAAAACACCATGATGATGTTGCCGCTGTTGATCGGCGCCGTTTGCATCATCGGGTCCATCGCGGGCACCTTCTTCGTCCGCCTGGGGCCGTCGCAAAACATCATGGGGGCGCTCTATAAGGGGTTCATCGCCACCGCCGTCATGGGGGCCATGGGCATTGCCCTGGTGATTTGGAAGCTGGTGGGGTTCGACGCGTCGTTCACCATCCAGGGTAAAAGTTTCACCGGGATGGGCCTGTATGTCGCGGCGCTCACCGGCCTGGGGGTGACGGCGCTGTTGATCTGGATCACCGAATATTACACCGGAACCCAACACCGGCCGGTGCAGAGCGTGGCCCAGGCCTCGACCACCGGACACGGGACCAATGTCATCCAAGGGCTCGCCGTATCCATGGAGGCTTGCGCCCTGCCGGCGGTGGTGCTTTGCGCGGGGATCGTGATCTCTTACCTGGCGGCGGGATTGTTCGGCATCGCCGTTGCCGTCACGTCCATGCTGGCCTTGGCCGGCATGGTGGTGGCGCTCGACGCCTATGGGCCGGTCACCGACAATGCCGGCGGCATCGCCGAGATGGCGGACCTGCCCGAAGACGTGCGCAAGACCACCGATGCCCTGGACGCGGTGGGCAACACCACCAAGGCGGTGACCAAGGGCTATGCCATCGGCTCGGCGGGCCTTGCCGCCCTGGTGCTGTTTACCGCCTACGTGCAGGATCTCGGCCATTACTTCCCGAATCTCACGGTGACGTTCGAACTGCAGGATCCGTTCGTGGTTGTCGGCCTGATCTTTGGCGGCATGTTGCCCTACGCCTTCTCTTCCCTCAGCATGATGGCGGTGGGCCGTGCCGCGGGGTCGGTGGTGGTGGAAGTGCGCCGCCAATTCCGCGAGATCGAAGGCATCATGGAAGGCACCGCCAAACCGGATTATAAGCGTGCGGTGGATCTGCTGACCCGGGCCGCCATCAAGGAAATGATCGTGCCCTCGCTGTTGCCGGTGGTGGCGCCGGTGGCGCTCTACTTCGCGATCAAGCTCATCGCCGGCCAGGCGGCGGCGTTTAGCTCACTGGGTGCGATGCTGCTGGGCGCCATCGTCACCGGTCTTTTCCTGGCCATTTCCATGACCTCGGGCGGTGGCGCCTGGGACAACGCCAAGAAGTTCATCGAGGACGGCCACCACGGCGGCAAGGGCTCTGATGCCCACATGGCCGCCATCACCGGCGACACCGTCGGCGACCCCTACAAGGACACCGCCGGCCCCGCCATCAATCCGATGATCAAGATCATGAACATCGTCGCCTTGTTGCTGCTGGCCTTGGTCGCCTGATTTGGGCGTTTCGCGGCGCCGTGCACGGCCGGGTCGCATTGGACTATTTGGCCGGGTCATGCACCGGGTCGCCACAGGAAAAGCCCCGGCAAGGTCCCGGGGCTTTTTCCGTTCATGGTGCGCGGGGCCGGTGCAAGGGGACGCTACAACCCGTCTGCTCCGCCCGTCTGTTCGAAGCGACCGAGGTTGCCGATCAATTGCTGTATGAGCCCGAATTCCTGTCCCGGTGTCGGCGTCTTGCGGTCGACCGGCTTGATTTTGCGGCCATCGGCGAGGGAGTATTTCTTGACCTTGGTGACACGGCCGGCCCCGTTGAAGGATATGGCGACCACCTCGCGCCACAGCGGCCTGGCCTTGGAAAAGGCGACGGTCTGGTCCTTTTGGGTGATGTAGTACCAAGTTTCGTTGTCGAAGGTCGCGACGTTGGTGGGGGAGCCCAACAGCTCGCGGACGGTGCCGCGGTCCTGGACGCCAGGTTGGATCTGGGTCAGCTTTTCCTGATCCACCGCATTGCCCCGGACGATGATGTCCGCCGTGCATCCCACCGTCGCCAGCGCCAACGCTACGAACACCGCCGCCGCCGACGCGCGTATGGTCCCTTTCGGCCGGGGGGTGCCGTGGCCTGGGGTGGGGTTGTCCATCATAACCTCTCGATGCCGCCGCCCGGGCGGCGGCCATTGCCCACTTCGACGATTCCACTTCGAGTTTTCACGACTGGGAGCCTTCCGGCCGCCGCCGCGCTTGACGCGATACCCATGGGCTACCATCTTGGGGGCACAATCGCATCGTGGAATTCCCCCTGTCAACACCCGCGGGCTCAAATGATTCTTGATACCTTGTTCCGAAAGCGCCGGTTGCGCGCGCCCGCGGGCCAGGTTTACGGCGCTTTGGTGGCCCAGGCGCGCGACCCGTGGTTCTATCGCCGACTCGGCGTCCCCGATACCGTCGAGGGCCGCTTCGAAATGGTCGCCCTGCACTGCTTTCTCGTGCTCAACAGGCTCAAGATGGCGCACCGCGATGGCCAGCCCCTGGCCCAACAACTGGGACAGGCGGTGTTCGACATGATGTTCGCCGACATGGACCGGAACCTGCGGGAAATGGGCATCGGTGATCTCGGCATCGCCAAACGGGTCAAGGCCCTGATCAAGGGGTTATATGGCCGCATCAAAGCCTATGAGGAGGGGTTGGCCGGCCCCGACGGGCTGCTGGCCGAGGCGCTGGACCGCAATGTCTTCGCCGGCGCGGCCCGGGACGGGGCGGCGCCGGCGCTGGCGGTCTACCTCCGGGATTCCGTTGCCTGTCTCCGGGAAATACCCCTGGAGGCGATCATCGGCGGGCGCCTGGCCTTCGCGCCGCCCGCCGCCGCCCCCGGCGAGGCGGATCCATAGGACCCACCGGGAGGGAACCGGCCGATCATGGCGAAACCCACGGATAGCAAACCCCCAACCCCGGACATGAAGGATTCCGCCATGAGCGAGTTCTCGCGGCTGATCGCGGTGGAACCCGGCATGGGGGCCGGGACCGAGGCAATGGCCATCGAGGTCGAGGCCGGGCCCGAGGAACGCGCGGCCCTGGCCGCCCGGTTCGGGCTGCTGTCCCTCGATCATCTGTCGGCCAAGGGCCGTCTCCAGGTGTTCGACGGCGGCCAGAGCGCGCGGCTGGAGGCACGCATGGCCGCCGACGTGGTCCAGCCCTGCGTGGTCACCCTTGAACCGGTGGCATCCCACATCGAAGACAGCTTCGCCGTGCGCTACACCCGGCGCCAGACGGCGGGCGCCGAGGGCGGCGCGGCCAGGGAAGTCTGGGTCGCCCATGACGAGGAGGAAGAACCCGAGCCGTTCACCGATAGCGGCATCGACGTCGGCGAAGCGGTGGCGGAATGCCTGGGCCTCGCGCTGCCTCCTTATCCGCGTGCGGCTGATGCCGATTCCGCCTCGGCGTCCCTCGGCCATGCCATTGATGACAAGGAACGAAAATCGCCGTTTGCCGGGTTGGAGGCATTAAAGAGGAAATGAACCCTCAAGCGGCTTGCCAGGTCCCTGAATTTCGGTAATAAACTGCACTTTCCAGTGGGCGGCGGCAGGTTGGCGATGCCGCCCAGGACCGAGAGATATCGATAAATGGCTGTTCCAAAGTCAAAAATTTCCAAGTCGCGGCGCGACCAACGCCGCTCCCACGATGCCCTTAAGGCCAGCGCGTATGGGGAATGCCCCAATTGCGGTGAGTTGAAACGGCCCCATCACGTGTGCGGCTCTTGCGGTTACTACGACGGCAGGGAAGTGGCCGAGACCGAAGGCGTCGTTTGACGGGGCTCCCCCAAAGGCGCCGGAAGCAATCCTAATGCTAGGTGGAACACCATGGGTTTGACCATAGCCCTTGACGCCATGGGCGGTGACGGCGCACCAGGCGTGATCGTCGGGGGCGCAGAGTTGGCGCGCATCCGTTATCCCGGCATAGAGTTCATGTTCTATGGCGACCAGGAGCCGATCGGCGCTTTGCTCGGCGGTTACGAGAAACTGCGCGCGGTGTCGATGATCCACCATACGGAGACCGTTATCAGCGGCGAGGACAAGCCGTCGGCGGCCCTGCGCAAAGGCCGCGGCTCTTCCATGGGGCTGGCCATCGACGCGGTCAAGCGGGGCGAGGCGGCCGGCCTGGTCTCGGCGGGCAACACCGGGGCCTTGATGGCCATGGCGAAACTCGCCCTGAGGACGTTGCCGGGGATCACCCGACCGGCCATCGCGACGGTCCTGCCGACCACGGTGTCGGAATGCGTGATGCTCGATCTCGGCGCCAATATCCAATGCGACGACCGCAACTTGGTCGAATTCGCGATCATGGGCGAAGTCTTCGCGCGCACCGTGCTGGGCCTTCCCAAACCCAGCATCGGGCTGCTCAACGTCGGCGAGGAGGCGCTCAAGGGCCATGAGGCGATCCGTCAGGCCGCGGCGACCCTGCGCGAGATCGATCTGCCCATCGAATTCCATGGCTTCGTGGAAGGCGATGCCGTGTGGGCGGGGGCGGTGGATGTGGTGGTGACCGATGGGTTCACCGGCAATGTGGCGCTGAAGACCGCCGAGGGAATCGCCAAGATGTACACCTCATTTATGCGCAAAGCCTATCGGTCCTCGGTGATTTCCCGGCTGGGTTACTTGCTGTCCCGGGGGGCGCTGAACAAGGTGCGTCTCAAGGTCGACCCGCGCCGCTACAACGGCGCCATGTTGCTGGGGCTCAATGGAATCGTCATCAAGAGCCACGGCGCCACCGACGCCTTCGGTTTCGCCAATGCCATCGGCGTCGCCGTCGACATGGCCGATGGCGGATTCAACGATCTGATCACCCAAGAGTTCGATCACCTGGGAAGTTTCGGCGCCCCGGTGCAGAAAGTCGCCAGCTCCTGATGGTGATCCGGTCCGTCGTTCAAGGTTGGGGGGCGTACCTTCCCGAAAAGATTTTGACCAACGACGATCTCGCCAAGATCGTCGAGACTTCCGATGAATGGATTGTCGAGCGGACCGGAATCCGCCAGCGCCACATCGCCGCGGACGGTGAGATGACGTCTGATCTCGCCACCCACGCGACCGTGCAGGCGCTTGCGCGGGCCGGCATCGATGGCGCGGAAATCGACATTATCGTCCTCGGGACGGCGACCCCCGATGAAACCTTTCCGGCGACGGCGACCCGGGTCCAGGAACGGATCGGCGCCCATACCGCCTTCGCCTTCGATGTCCAGGCGGCCTGTTCCGGCTTCATTTACGCCCTTGCCCTGGCGGATAATTTCCTGCGCTTGGGCCAGGCCAGGACGGCCCTGGTCATCGGCGCCGAGACCTTTTCCCGGATTCTCGATTGGCAAGACCGCACCACTTGCGTGCTCTTCGGTGACGGGGCCGGGGCGGTGGTGCTGCGGGCCGAGGAGGGAACCGGCGCCAACACCGATCGGGGCGTTCTTTCGACCCATCTTCATTCCGACGGCCGCCAGCACGATCTCCTCTACGCCGATGGCGGTCCATCGTTCAATCAAATGGCCGGCGTCGTCCGCATGCAAGGCCGCGAAGTGTTCCGCCAGGCGGTTATAAAGTTATCGGCAGTGGTGGGGGAGGCCTTGGTAAGCAATGGATTTTCCGTTGCCGACGTGGACTGGCTGGTGCCCCATCAGGCCAACAAGCGGATTCTCGATTCGACGGCCAGGAAATCGGGAATTAGCCTGAAAAAAATGGTGGTGACGGTGGATCGGCATGCCAATACCTCGGCGGCGTCGATCCCCCTGGCGCTCAGCGAAGCGGCAAACGATGACCGCATCAAGCAGGGCGATCTGGTGGTTATGGAGGCCATGGGCGCGGGTTTTACCTGGGCCGCCGCGACCCTGCGCTGGTAGCCGCGAAAGCCTTTTTCGAATTCCACCCCCGGATTCCCCAGTGATTCGTGAATTAGGTAAGCGACTTCTCGCATCCCTTTGATCTTGACGGCTTTTTTAGGGAAGGGTACCTTGACATCCTTCTTGGGAGGATGCCATGGCTGACAATACCGTAACCCGCGCCCAATTGGGTGAAGCGGTCTATCAGGAGGTGGGGCTTTCGCGCAACGAATCTGGCGAATTGGTCGAAGCCGTGCTTCAGGAGATCAGTGACGCGTTGATCCGCGGTGAGACCGTCAAGATCTCATCGTTCGGCAGTTTTTCGGTACGCCAGAAAGGCCCGCGCGTCGGCCGCAATCCAAAAACCGGCGAGGAAGTTCCAATTCTTCCGCGCAAGGTTCTCGTCTTTCGGGCCTCCCACGTCCTGAAAAGCCGGGTCGACAATTCCATGCCGCGGACGGAAGACGCCGCCGCCGGGAAGGCCACGGAGGAGACCGTCGCCGAGCCCGCGGCCGGTCCTTTTTTTCCCGGCCCCGTGCGTGACCGAGACGGGGGGAACATTTAAATGGCGCAGTTGGCCCGATCGGATCCGAACTCCGTCGCCGGGCGGCGCAACGGCAAGTCCGCCGAGGCCTTCCGGACGATCAGCGAAGTCGCCGATGAACTGGAAATTCCCCAACATGTCCTGAGATTCTGGGAATCCAAGTTTTCCCAGGTCAAGCCGCTGAAACGCGGCGGCGGGCGCCGTTACTACCGTCCCGAAGATATCGTCCTGCTGCACAATATCCGGACCCTTCTCTACCAGGAAGGCTACACCATCAAGGGTGTCCAGAAATTGCTGCGCGAAGGGCAGGTCAGCCGCGCCGAGGCGGACGGCGCCGCGGATGGCGACGGCGCGGGTTCGCTGGACGATGCCCAGCGCCAGGAAATCCGCGCCATCATCGACGAACTGACCGAGCTCAAGAAGCTGTTGGCTGACTGAGTCCTCGCGGCCCGCGCCCGAACGTCCTTGGGCCCTCGAAGGCGCGCCAGCGACTCGATTGCGCCCCTGGCGGCTAGGATGGTAGAGTGCCTGCCGGTCCATGTCGGGACGGTCCGATGACGGAGCGTAGCGCAGCCTGGTAGCGCACTTCACTGGGGGTGAAGGGGTCGTGGGTTCGAATCCCGCCGCTCCGACCAATTTGTCAAGGGGCCTGATGGCCGGTCCGTCGGGCCCTTTGTTTTGCCGGTTTTTGGACGATTCCGGGCGCTTGGGCAGGGGGCGGGGGGGCCTGCGGTGTTCATGCGCTTCGCCGATGCCGAGATGGGCGGCCATATGTCGGTGTTCGGCCCCGGGCTTTACAAGAACGGGCGCCACCTGGGCCCGCCGCAGTTCCGCGGCAAGGGCGAGACCGCCCAAGACCGGGCCGACCGGCAGATCGAATACCCCGACGAGGACCCCTGGATCCGCGAGACCTTCGAGGCCGAGCTCGCCAAGCGCGGGGCCAAGAGCCTCATGGTGCCCGAGGCCTACCGGGACCGCGATTACCAGTGGGACTACGGCGACGATTAGAATTGGATCATGGCCATTGGCAAGGTGCTGGCGCGGCAAGGGTGGGCGATTTAGAATAGCGCCAATTCCCAGTGGGACGGGCGAAGACCCGTCAACAGGGGGATCGGAGATGACAAGTTCACCGGCGGCGGCGCTAGGTCGGCCCGGCACGCGCATATCAAAGTGTAGGGGGTTTTGCCATGTCCGTGATTGACGCCGATACCCACGTCGATGAATCGGAAAGCACCTGGGCGAAATTGGAGGGCACTCCGTTCGAGAAATATATTCCGTTGACGGTCAGTTTGCCGCCGGAAGTGTCCAAACGTGCGGGCTTTCGCGGATTGACCAGCCGCAAGTGGGTGGTTGAAGACAGGATGCAGAACCGGGCCGTCCGGGATGAAGTGAATCATCCTCTCCGGGTACGCAGAGAACTGGAGGACGTGCCCGGCCGCGTGGCCCAGATGGACGAGATGGGCGTGGACGTGCAGATCATTTTTCCGACCTTCTTCATTCGCTACGCCACCAACAACGCCGAAGCGGAATGGGCGCTGACCACCACCTACAACCGCTGGCTCGCCGAGAAATGCGCGCCGACGAACGGGCGGTTGCGGTGGGCGGCCGTTCTGCCGTTTATGCGGCCCGACGCGGCCGTGGAGGAGTTGCGCTGGGCTAAGGAGCACGGCGCCTGCGGCATCTTCAAGCGGGGGTTCGACCTGGATAGGCCGGTCACGGACCCGCATTTCTTTCCGGTCTATGAGGAAGCCAGTGCCCTTGACCTGCCCCTGTGCATCCACACCGGTCACCCGCTGCCCGGCCAGGAATGGGACAGGGGGTTCCCCATCATGTCGTCGTTCAGTGAGTTGGTGAGTTCCAACATTCCAGAGCAGTTCCCGAATCTTCGGTTCGGGTTCATCGAGGCCGGGGCGTCCTGGATTCCCTACATGATTTCGCAATTGGGCGCGCGCAAACGCCAGGTCGAGCGCGGCCAGAACAGCCGATTGCCCCACCTATTCGAACTGGCGCCCGAATTGTTCCGCGAGAACCGCGCCTTCGTCACCATCGACCTTATCGACGACATCGAGTCGATTCTAAAGTTCGGGACTGAAGACAGCCTGATGATCGGTACCGATTACAGCCATACCGATATCTCCGCCAACCCGAGCGCGTTGGACGGGGTGAACGACTGGGTCAAGGAAGAAAGGATCAGCAAAGAACAAGCCCACAAGATCCTGGTGAGCAACCCCCAGGCGTTCTACGGACTCTAGATCATAGTCCGCGGTCAGTGCTCTCGGCTGGGAAAGGCCGCATCCGGGTTATGGCAGGCGCCGGCATCGGCGCCCCGCCGCCGGCCCAACCCTGGTTTATGAGTTGCGCTAGGCGGACCTAATCGGGGTAGGGGGTCTGGTGGCAGAGCATCACTTCCGCCCTGGTTTCCGCCGAACGTTCGATGGCGGCCAGCACCTCTTGGGTGGCCTTGCCCCAGCGGCCATCGGCCGGCAGCGCCCGGCCCTCGGCGACGGCGAGGTAGAAGGTCCGGAGACGCTCATCCCGCCCGTCGCCGGCATCGGTGAAGGTGATCTCGCGCTGTGCATCGTCGCCATCGACGATCAGGCCTGAGGGCGAGAGCCGCACGTCGCCGTGGTCGAAACTCGCCACCAGGGGTCCCCCCAGGATCCAGCCGCCCGACCGGCCGGGCGAATTCGAGGCCTGGGTGGAGCGCCGGCCGCCGCCGTAACGCTCCGCCGCCGCCGCCGCTTCCTCCCAGCCGGGGTCGTCTGCGTGGCGGCCGAGTTCGGCCCTAGCCCGGGCATGGCGCTGGGGATCGGCCAGGGGGGCGGCGGCTTTGATGCCATGGACCAGTGCCCGGGAATCAAAGTGGTCGTAGCCGGAGCACACCGCGGTGCCGCAAACCCCGTCCTCGAATTCGAAATATACGGTGTAGCTGCCGGCCACCCGGCGGGCCGGATCCCATGCCCCGGTCATGCCCCGAACGCTGCGCATCAGCCCGCCGCCGATGGTGCGGATGATGTCGAATTGATGTGGCCCCTGACGCCAGAGGATACCCTGGCCCCATCCCGGGGTCATCTCGTCGCCCGTGCGGGGCCGGTAGAGCCAGTCGACGAACCGCCAGCTATGGATCATGCGCAGCCGCCCCAGTTCGCCGCCGCGCGCAAGATCGCGAATTCCTTGAATGCGCGGCTCGAAGCTGTGCTTGACGTTGACCCCCAGCAGTACGCCGTTGCTCTCGGCGATTTGGATCATTTCCTCGGCGTCTTCCAGGGTCACGGCCATGGGTTTTTCGATGAGCACGTGCTTACCGCGGCCCAGGGCGGCCCGGGCGTGGGCGAAGTGCAAATGATTGGGCGTCCCGATGTAAACCAGATCGACCGCCCCATGGGCGCACAGGCTCTCGACGTCGCTAAAGGTTTTCCACCCCGGGGACATTTTGCCTGAAGCGGCCCAAGGTCGTGGCGTCGCTGTCCGCCGCCGCCACCAGTTGGAAGTACGGGCTGCGCTGGAAGCTCGGCAGCATATTCACGGCGGCGCCGCCGAGCCCGACGATTCCCAGTCCCAGGGGGGACGAGCATTCAACCATGGTCATGGCATCCTCCCCCCATGCGCGCATCCGCCAGCGTTCCCACCCAGCGCCGCCCAACGTGCCGTGCGGCCAGGGGCGCGCACTTAGGCGATGCCGTAAAGCTCGCTGGGGTTGGTTTGCAGGATTTTTTCCACCGACGAGGCCTTGATGCCGCCGTCTTCGCCGAGCCGCTTGATCACCTCGATCTCCACGGCCACGTCGTTGTGTCCGTAATCGGTGCCGACGATCAGGTTGTCGTCGCCGATCTCGTCGAGCAACCAATGCAAATGGTCGGACTTTTGGGTGGTGATATAGAAGTTGTTGTCGGACAGCGTGGTGTCGGTCATTTGGATGCCCTTGGCGGCGAGCCGCATGCGCGCTTCGTTCAGCATATAGGGCACCCATTGCGCGCTGGCTTCGACGAAAGCCCAACGCAGGCCGGGGAACCGCTTGGGGATCTCGTCGCCCAGCAGGTACAGGAAGGCGCCCATCACCGGAAACTTGAAGATCATGATGCCGAGATCCCGGTTGAAGGAGTCGTGATTGGCGAAGCTGGAATTGCCGGCGTGATAGCAGAGCGGCAGGTCGAGCTCCTGGGCGATCTCGAAGAGCGGGAAGAAATAGCGGTCGTTGGTGAACCGTTCGCATTCGAAGCCGCGCATGAATATGCCGCAGGCGCCGTTGGCCTTGGCCCATTCGAGCTCTTGGCGCACCAGGCCCGGATCCACCAGGGAATAGAGCGGCGGCACCGCCACCCATCGCAGGCGCCCGCCGGACTGCTTCCAGATGTCGCCCAGCCAGCGATTGTAACTGCGCGCCAGGGCCATTTCGCGGTCGTGTTCGTTGGTGATCGGGCGCAGGAACAAGGTTGGGAACAAGACCTGGATATCGATGTCGGTCTGGTCCATGTGGGCCAGCCGGCCGGCGATATCCACCATGTCCCGCACGTCCTCGGGAAGATCGCGGGCGACGTTGGTCTTGGTCTGGAAGTGATCGCCGATCTTCCAGTATTCGTTGCGTTGGTTGGCCCGGAATGGCGCGCTGTCATTCTCGTCGCGGACGAAGATCTGGGGGCGGAACTCTTGCTCGCCTTCTTCCATGTAGTCCCAGGTTCGGGCGGTCTCGATCACATGTGCGTCGGCGTCGATCCTTGCCATCTCGCGCTCTCCCAAATTTCTTGCGTCATCCCTGCCGCGCGCCAGCCCCGTTCGCGGCCTGGCTTTTGCTTAGGCCGCGGAGTATGGGCGCGGGATCGACGATAATCTTTTCGGGGCCGGGCTACCAGTTATTACACTTGCGCCTGACGCGGGCATAGGCGCGCGGCGTATCCACCATTTTCTGGGCCGCAACCAAGGATTTCATCATTTCTTTGTAGACCGGGCGGAGCAGTTCGTCGGAGATTGCCTTGACTTCTTTGCGCGCCTGCCCGGCGGAATTCACCATGGCGGGATCCTGGCCGGTGGGAATGAGAAGGGAAGTCAGGGCGCGGCGGATCCGTGGCGCATATTCTTCCAGATTTTTCCTGGCAACCCGGACATGTTCGCGTTCGTGGGCCAAAATGACCCTGTAGGGACAGCTCCCCACGGGGTATTCCTTGGCCACGAAAACGTCGAGCCGGCGGTACCGCAGATTGACGTCGAAGCCGGTGATCCAAAAACAGAATTTATCGCCGACCGGCAGCCCTTGCGCCCTGGGCCGGGTTTCGATGACGAAATCCGGCTTCATCAGCCCCAGGGCGCGGGTGTTGTGGCCCAGGCCTGAAATCTTGCCCAGTTGGGCAATGCTGCGGGAATGGTCGATACGGGGTGTGGGGAATTTGATCGTGACGTTGACGTCATAGGGCGCATTGGGGAAACCGCCGGCGCAGTTCGACGGCGCCCGCAAGGCCATCTCCATCCGGCCATTGGCCATGTCTCGGCGGGTCTTTTCCGTGGAGCGATCGACATAGGTGTTGCGCAGCAACTCCCGCGCTTGAAGATCGTTCTGCCGCGCCGCCTGATGAAGCCATTTGGCCGCCAGATTATGATCACGGCGAACGCCGCGCCCTTCGAGGTACATATTCCCCAATTGGCGCTGGGCATCGACGTCGCCGCCTTCGGCGGCGAGTTCGTACCATTGCGCGGCGGCGGCGTAATCGCGCTTGCCCCAGGCGCCCTCGGCGTGCAAATCACCAAGGATCCGTTGCGCCATGGTATCGCCGCTGTCCGCCGCCTGGGAATACCAGTAAACGGCTTTTTCCAGGTCCGCCGTGGCCCCCAGTCCGTATTGGTACATCACACCCACGTAACTCTGGGCCATGCCGTCGCCCCGCCGTGCGATGGGCAGGAATTCGCGCAACGCGGCGGCGTAATCCTCGCGTTCATAGGCGGCGACGCCCTCGTCGAACCCGGCGCGAACCGGCTCCGAGGACATGGGGAGCAGGAATAGGGTTAACAAAATGGCCGTTCCAAGGAACCGCACGATACCCCCCCATAAGGCATTGAATGAAGCTACCGCAATCATTCTGTTAGAATAATTCTATCATTCATTAACCAAGGGTGGAAGAAATTTTATACATCTTTAGTGATATTTGCGGCCGGCAAGCCGAATCTCATCGATGCTTGCCACTCAGGCCGCCAGCACCGGTTCCCGGGACCGTCTCACGGGAATCTATTTTATGACCGGCGGCGCTGATAAACTGATCACAATGGAAGCGCGCCGCGCATAACCAAGATCTAAGGGGTGACACCGTGATCAACGCCGCAATCATCGGCCTCGGCGGCTGGGGCCGTAGGCTCGTTTCATCGGTCCAGGGGAAGAGCAGCCGCATCGGGTTTTCGGCGGCGGTGGTGCGGACGCCGGAGAAGGTCGCGGAATTCGCGGACGAACACGGACTCGACCTCGGCACGGATCTCGATGCCGTGCTCGCCGACGATTCCATAGACACGGTGGTGGTGGCCTCGGCCGCCGGCGTCCATGCGCGCCACGGCCTTGCGGTCATCAGGGCGGGCAAGCCGGTGATGGTGATCAAGCCCCTCGCCTTGTCCCAGGCCGACGCCGAGCAATTGCGCGCCGAAGCCGAGCGCGCGGGCGTCATCCTGGCGCTGGGCTACAACCGCTGCTTCCTCCCCGCCAATGGGGAACTGCGCGCCCTGGTGGCCTCGGGCGCGCTGGGGACGCCCTTGCATGCGGAAGGTAATTTCTGTGTCGACCGTTTTGGCCAGGTGGCCCCGGGCGGGTGGAAAGCCGACAACCGGCAGACGCCGCCCGGCGCGCTCACCGACCACATGCTCTATGAAATGATCAGGATGTTCGGCCCGGTGGCCGAGGTTCATGCGATTGCCGGGGACCGTGCGGGCCTGGCGACCCTCAAGGACACCACGGCGACCCTGCTGCGGTTCGCCAATGGGATGAGCGGCGCATTGACGGCGATCGGCACCACCGCGGACCTGCTGCGGCTTCAGGTGTTCGGCACCTTGGGTTGGGCCGAGGTGCGGGGCATGGACGTGCTCACCACCGCCTATACTCAAGGCGAAGGCGAGAGCAAAACCTTTCCCAGGTTCGAGGCCGAGCGGGCCCAGTTGGAAGGTTTCGCCGATGCCATCGAAGGCAAGGCGGCGTTTCCCGTCACGGCGGAACAAGCCGCCCACGCGGTGGCCGTGCTCGAGGCCATTCGGAGATCGGCCGAGGACGGGGCGCCGGTTGCCCTCGCCTGACTAAAATCTCGACCAACAAGCCGTAAAGGGGGAGCCATGGCCGGCCACAGGATCGACATCCATCATCATTTCTATCCACCCGACCTCAAGGACGTTCTCGGCGGCGGACCGACCCGGGACTGGACGGTGCAATCGTCGCTCGACGAAATGGATGCCAACGAATTCGCCTCCGTGGCGTTGTCGGCCTCGTCGATTCCCACCGCCTGGTGGCGCCACGACGATGACTGGCTGCGCAAGACGGTGCGCCGGTTCAACGAATTCGGCGCCGAGATGGTCAAGGACAGGCCCGACCGCTTCGCGCTGTTCGCCTTCCTCTCCATGCGCGACGTCGACGGCAGCCTGGCCGAGATCGAATACGTCTTCGATACCCTGGGCGCCGACGGCGTCGGCATCGCCACCTCGTTCGGCGACAAATGGCCGGGCGATGGCGAATTCGCGCCGATCTTCGACGAGCTCGACCGCAGGGGCGCGCTGGTCTACGTCCACCCGACGGTGCCGTTCTGTTGCGAAGGCCTGTTGGGCGTCTCCTCGTCCCTGGTCGAATACCCGTTCGATACCGCCCGCGCCATCCTCAGCCTGTTGCTGGGCGGCACCTTCATCCGTTGCCGCAATATCCGTTTCGTGTTCTGCCACGCCGGCGGCGTGTTGCCGGCGCTGACCGGGCGGATCGAATGGGGCACGGCGCGGATAGAGGGTTTTCCCGCGCTCACCCCCGACGGCTACCGGGCCGAGCTGGCGCGGCTCCATTTCGACACCGCCACCTCGGCCAACCCGATCGCCCTCGGCGCGCTGCGCGCGGTGGTGCCGGTCAGCCAAATCCTGTTCGGCAGCGATTTTCCCTATGGCCGCATCGGCCCGACCCTGGCCGGGCTGGACCATTGCGGGTTAACCAAAGCCGAACGCGCCGCCGTTGAACGCGGCAACGCGCTGCGCCTGGTGCCGCGCTTGGGCGCTGGGTGAGCGTTGAGCGTGCCGCCCGGGCGCCGGACCAGCCCCGGGCGGTGCAGGCCGATGAAGCCGCGGTGCTTTGTTTGAAAACGTCGTATTCAACCAACTGGTTGAATACGAATTTTGCGAGCTAGCAGGCTGCTGAAAGACTCTGCTTCGTGGCCCGATGCTTCGAGACACGCGCTATGCGCGTTCCTTAGCATGAGGGTGAGTTGACACGCTCTACGCGCGTTCCCCGGCATGAGGGTAAGTTATGGAAATAACTCATTCCTTATCCTGAGGAAGGCCCTGGGGGGCCTGTCTCGAAGGATGGGCAACTGCTTCAAACGGTTTTTCGCCAGCCTGCTAATTGAGCTCGCGGTCCTTCCAGTATTTGGTGCCCTGGATGGTGGCCTGGAGGGCCAAGCCGCTCTCGGTGAGCTGGTAAAGCCTAATCCCCGGTGCGATGTCGACGGCACCGGCCCAGGCGTCGCCCTTGGAACCGGCCTTGGCCGCGGCGTCGGCCTGGGCGGAAGCGTCCCAGCCCTTGTTGATGAACCATTGCAAATTCTTGCGCCGGGTGAACACGAACACGCCGCGGAAATCCTTGATGCCGAGACCAATGCCGATGCCCGCCGATCCCATGTTCATGTAGGTGTTCTTGCCGGTCTTGTTGTCGTGCACCACGCCCCAGCCGCCACCGGCCGACAAAAAGATCAGGTTGACGCCGATATTGGAGAACACGCCATAGCCGGCGGCGGTCCTGATGCGCGCGCGCGCGCTGGGCTCCAGCTTATAGAGCTTGGTGAGCGTGTCGGCGCGCATCTTCAAAATGGTGGCGCGTTTTTCCGCCACCGTGCTGCCCGCAGCGCAGGCCCCAAGCAGGGCGACGAGAAAGAGCGGCATGATCAATCTAAGTTTCATGGTGATCCTCGAATATCTTGCGGCCTGGGCGGATCGGGCGGCCGCCGCCATCCGTCGCCATGGATGGCAACGGACCCTCGCAAGGTTAATAAATCTTTTTAGCTCCCGCCGCCAGTTCACCGCCCCCGTTGCCCGGTCCACGGCGCCCGAATAGGCCGAAATATGCCCCATCTCCACCCATGGATGGATTCCTAAGATATTGAAACTACACCATTCCAGGCCATTTCAACGCAAATTTAAAATAGCTAAAATTTTATTTAATAGTATTCACCCCGCACCCGCCTAGGGGATAGGATGTGCCCATCATGAGACGGTTTGCATCCATCCTCGCCATGTTGGCGGCACTTAATCTCGCCGGCTGCGCCGGGGTCGCGTTGACCGCCGGCGGCATCGCCGGCAGCGCCGGCGTCAATCACACCCTCAGCGGCATCGTTTACAAGACCTTCACCGCCCCCCTCAAGGATATGAGGATCGCCACGCTCAAGACCCTCAACCGGATGCAGATCAAGGTCACCGCCGACAAAAAGGCGGAATATGGGTGGCGCATCGACGGCACGGCGTTCGAGAGGACCATCGAGATCGAGTTGGAGCGGTTGACCCCCGCCGCCACCCGCATGCGGGTCACCACCAACAAGGGATCCATATTCAAGGACAGCGCCACCAGCACCGAAATCATATTACAGACCGCCCGGCGCCTGGAAAACACCAAGCGGCGCAAACAAAACGCTAAACAGCGCCAGAAAAACACCACCCAGCGCCCGGCAAACACGAAAAAGCCGCGCCACAGCCACACTAGTGGGAGTAAATCATGAAACGTTTATTGCTGCCTTTCGGTTTCGCCATCGCCATAGCCCTCGCCATGGGAGGCCCGGCCACCGCACAGGAGACCGACGCCGCGCTCTCGACCGGCAACCAGAAAATCGTCGATGCCATTTATGATTCCCAGTTCGGGTCCTTCAACGATCA
>SMVB01367106.1_pt1 | contig 55538 bp, 51 predicted proteins | sample 2456461 | NCBI WGS metagenome assembly SMVB01 (sample SAMN11095934, study PRJNA526329) | marine sediment metagenome | biome: Marine sediment; feature: Surficial sediment; material: Deep marine sediment; isolation source: Hadal surficial sediment | place: Pacific Ocean | collected 2014-05 | depth...
AGCCAGCAGCAGCAGCGCAGCCAGCAGCAGCAGCGCAGCCAGCAGCAGCAGCGCAGCCAGCAGCAGCAGCGAAGCCAGCAGCAGCAGCGCAGCCAGCAGCAGCAGCGCAGCCAGCAGCAGCAGCGCAGCCAGCAGCAGCAGCGAAGCCAGCAGCAGAAGCGGTGGTCGAAGAAGCGGTTGTCGAAGCAGCTCTTGAAGTCGAAGCTGCTGCTGAATCTGTTGAGAAAACTAAGGGCTAAAGCCCGTACCGGGGAAGCACTACTTCCCCTTCTGAATCAACTAAATATGTCCATTCCCCTGGTGGGAGAATTACGGAGGAATGCCAATGTCTGTAGCACTGGTCAAGGAACTACGTGAGCGTACCGGCCTCGGTTTGATGGAGTGCAAGAAAGCACTCGCCGCCGCCGGTGACGATGTTGAAAAAGCTATTGAAGAGCTGCGCAAATCCAGCGGTATGAAAGCTGCCAAGAAAGCGGGTCGTACGGCTGCTGATGGTGTCATTGCTATACGAATTGCCGAAGATGGTAGCTACGGCGTGATGCTTGAAGTTAACAGTGAAACTGATTTCGCCGTACGCGACGAAGGTTTTCTGGGCTTTGTTGGCTCCGTCGTAGATGCTGCTTATGACAGCAAGCAGACTGATACTGCTACCCTGATGGCCGGCGAGCTGGAATCAGCACGCGAGGCACTGGTGCAAAAAATCGGCGAGAACATTGGCGTGCGCCGCATCGCCAACTCAAGCGCCGACGATGGTGTGGTAGGCAGCTATGTACACGGTAACAAGCGCATTGGTGTGCTGGTGCAACTGAAAGGCGGTGATGCCGAACTGGCCAAAGATGTAGCCATGCACGTGGCGGCAGTTAACCCCCAGGTTGTGTCTTCCGCTGACATGCCAGCGGATGTGGTAGCCAAGGAAAAAGAGATTTTTACCGCCCAGGCAGAGGAAAGTGGCAAGCCCGCCGAAATCATTGAGAAAATGATTGGCGGGCGCATCAGGAAGTTTCTTGCTGAAAATAGCCTGGTTGATCAGGCGTTTGTTAAGGACCCTGATCAAACAGTTGGCAAGTTGGTTAGTGCCGCTGGCGCAGAAGTGCTCGCATTTACCCGCTACGAAGTTGGTGAAGGTATTGAAGTCGAGACAATGGATTTTGCCGCAGAGGTGGCAGCCCAGCTCAACGGCTGATCAGCTGGAACGAAAAAAGTGAGGCTTTGGCCTCGTTTTTTATGCCCATGGATGGGCCGATCCGCGTTCGGGGTATGCCGCGAGAGGGCAGGACGTCCCGGTCCGCGCTCGGGAAGCGGCGAATGCCCAGCCGAGACAAATACCTGCGCAGTGATTGGACCGGCCATTCCACGACAGGTAACATACGCTCACATTATTGGGGTGGTGCCAGATGCCAAAACAAAGTACGAATAAAACTTACAAACGTATACTGCTTAAATTGAGCGGCGAGGCCCTCACTGGCGAAGAAAGTTATGGCATAGATCCAAGGGTTCTTGACCAGATGGCCCTGGAGATCGGCCAGTTGGTAGGCATAGGCGTACAGGTTGGGCTGGTGGTTGGCGGCGGCAACCTGTTTCGGGGTGCATCGCTGAGCGCGGCTGGCCTGGACCGGGTTACCGGGGACCACATGGGGATGCTGGCCACGGTCATGAATGCGCTGGCGCTGCGCGACGCGCTGGAACGCTCCAATATTGTCACCCAGGTTATGTCTGCCATTCCCATGAGTGGGGTAGTCGATCACTACGACCGGCGCAAGGCGATGCGTGCGCTGGATAATGGTGACGTGGTTATATTCGCGGCCGGTACTGGCAATCCATTTTTTACTACTGATTCTTCTGCCTGTTTGCGCGGCATTGAGGTTGATGCTGAGCTGATGCTCAAAGCTACCAAGGTAGATGGCGTCTATTCAGCTGACCCCATGACGGATCCTAACGCAAAGAGGTTCGACAAGCTGAGTTTCGATGAGGTGCTGCAAAAAGAGCTTCAGGTAATGGATCTAACAGCCATTGTATTGTGCCGCGATCACGGACTGCCGGTGCGGGTGTTTGCAATGGACCAGAAGGGGGCCCTGCTCAATATTGTACGTGGTGGTGACGAGGGCACTCTCATTCACCCCTGATTGACCCGGTCACAATGCGGGAGGAGTAAACGTGATAGACGACATAAAAAAAGATGCTGAGGAGCGTATGGGCAAGAGCCTTGAAGCCCTCACCCATAATTTCAACAAGATTCGCACCGGGCGAGCTCATCCCAGCCTGCTGGATGGTATTCGACTGAAATATTACGGTGCCGATACACCACTCAACCAGATGGCCAATATCAGCGTGGAAGATGCGCGCACTCTGGCAGTAACCGCCTGGGACAAATCCACCGTGCCGGATATAGAGAAAGCAATTCTAAGGTCTGACCTGGGCTTGAACCCGGCCACTGCCGGCGAAGTAATTCGCATTCCCATGCCGATGTTGACGGAAGAGACTCGCAAGGGATTTACGCGCCAGGCCAAGGCGGAAGCAGAATCCGCACGTGTGTCTGTGCGCAATGCGCGCCGCGATGCCCTGACAATGTTGAAAGATCTGCTCAAGGAAAAGGAAATTTCTGAAGATGAGGAGCATCGTGCACAGGAAGATGTACAGAAGCTGACTGATCGCTTTGTTGCAGAAGTAGAGAAGTCGCTGTTGGCAAAAGAATCCGACCTTCTCGAGATCTGAGTATTCTATGGTACCGCAGCATATTGCGATCATCATGGATGGCAATAACCGCTGGGCCAAGCGCCGTGGCCTGCCCGGCACAGCCGGGCATAGTGCGGGCATGGAGGCGATTCGCAATGTGCTGCGTGCCTGTAACCAGCACGGGGTCAGGGTGCTAACGTTGTTTGCTTTCAGCAGTGAAAATTGGGGCCGGCCCCGGCCGGAGGTGCGCTACCTGTTATCGCTGTTCACCCGTTACCTGCGCAATGAAACACTGGATTTGCACAAGGACGGCATTCGTATTCGTTTTATCGGTGAACGTCACCGCTTTGGTAAGCGACTGCAGAAACTGATGCAGGAAGCGGAACAGTTGACCCACGATAATACCGATACCACCCTGGTCATCGCGGCGGATTATGGCGGTCAGTGGGATATTGCCAGGGCCGCGGCGCGGCTGTCTGAGCGAGTGAGTGTCGGTGAGTTGGCGAGTGCTGATATATCCCCGGAATTACTGGCCAGGGAATTGTCCCTGGCGGATCTGCCCGCGCCGGACTTGTGTGTGCGCACAGGCGGCGACCATCGTATCAGCAACTTTATGTTGTGGCAGTTTGCCTATAGCGAGCTGTATTTTACGGAAACCCTGTGGCCTGATTTCGGCGCTGCGGACCTGGCCCTGGCAATTGAGGACTTCAGTGGTCGCGAACGTCGTTTTGGCTTGCGCGAGGAGCCGATAAGTGAATAGCGGTCTGCGCAAACGAATAATTACCGCCCTGGTATTGGCAGTCTCGCTGGTCGCGGCTGTCAGTTTGCTGGCACCGGCGCCGCTGGCCGTTGCACTGGGCGCGGTTGTGGCCATCTCTGCCTGGGAGTGGTCGCGGCTGATGGGGCTGGAACAACTGTGGCTTCGCCTGCTATGCATAATGGTGGCTGTGGTGGGGATGCTGGCCATATACCTGTACTGCGACCTGGGTGGCAATCCCAGGTTGGACCGGGTTCAATCCCTGCTCGGCCTGGCCTGCCTGTGGTGGGCGATAGCCCTGTTGTGGGTGCGCGGTTTTCCGGCCAGTGCCAGCCTGTGGGGCAATCGCCCGATGCTGAGCCTGATCGGATTGTTGGTGCTGTTGCCGCCCTGGTTATCGGTGGTTTACCTACGCAGTTATGAAACCGGTCGCCTGTTATTGTTGGTGATGGTTGCGGTGGTGGCCTTTGCCGACATCGGCGCGTACTTCACCGGCAAGGCCTGGGGTAAGCGTAAATTGGCGGCGGTGGTCAGTCCTGGAAAATCCTGGGAGGGATTCTGGGGTGGGCAGGTAACTTGCCTGGCACTGGCGCTATTACTGGGCCTGGCAGTGGGTGTCCCCCAGCTCAGTTTGCCTGGACTGGTCGCTATTGTTGCCTGCACCGCGCTCGCCTCCGTATTGGGCGACCTGGTAGAGAGTATGGTCAAGCGTCACGCCGGCGTAAAGGACAGCGGTATTTTGCTGCCCGGCCACGGTGGATTCCTCGATCGTATTGATGGCATTACCGCAGCGGCACCGGTTTATGCCCTGGGCTTGATACTGACTGGCTGGACGCCATGACAACCCTGCGAACGGTCACTGTGCTTGGCAGCACAGGCTCAATAGGCGATAGCACCCTGGATGTGCTCGCCCAGCATCCACAGCGTTTCGCGGTCTATGCCCTGACCGCCCGTACCTCCGTGCAAAAGCTGTTCGATCAATGCCAGCGCTTCCAGCCCCGCTTTGCTGTTATGGCCTGCGAACGCAGCGCTACTGAACTCGATACCCGGCTTCGAGCCGTCGATAGCGAGACCCGCGTGTTGGCGGGTGACAAAGGCCTGTGCGAAGTTGCAGCTGCGGCAGAGGTCGACGTGGTAATGGCCGCTATTGTTGGGGCCGCTGGTCTGGAGTCGACTCTGGCGGCGGTGGCAGCGAGCAAAACCGTATTGTTGGCCAATAAGGAATCACTGGTGATGGCTGGCGCCCTGTTTATGGACGCGGTGGCTGCAAGCGAGGCGATTTTACTGCCTATTGATAGTGAACATAACGCGATCTTCCAGTGCCTGCCATCCGATACGCGCGCGGTACCGCAAAAGCCGGGGGTTAGCAAGATTTTGCTGACCGCATCAGGAGGTCCATTTCGCCTCTGGAGTGTTGAGCAAATGGCCCAGGCGACTCCTGAACAGGCCTGTGCTCATCCCAACTGGTCCATGGGCCGGAAGATATCGGTGGACTCGGCGACCCTGATGAACAAGGGACTGGAGTTGATAGAAGCCTGCTGGTTATTCGACTTGCAGGCCGATGAAATTGAAGTGGTGGTGCACCCCCAAAGCATTGTTCATTCCATGGTTCAGTATATCGACGGATCTGTACTGGCGCAGTTGGGTAACCCGGATATGCGCACGCCGATTGCCTATGGCCTGGCCTGGCCGCAACGGATTAGCTCCGGCGTAGCTGAACTTGATATAGTGGCAACTTCACGTCTGGACTTTGAAGCCCCCGACGAGCAGCGATTTCCGTGCCTGCGATTGGCGCGGGAGGCCGTGGGACAGGGAGGAACAGCGATGGCGGCGCTCAATGCCGCTAATGAAGTGGCGGTAGAGGCCTTTTTGGCAGGGAAATTGGGTTTTGCAGAGATTTCGCAGATAATCGAGCCAGTGCTGGCAGCGGCAGATCTTGCTGAACCGACGTCGCTGGATGTGGTCAAACAAGCAGATTCATTGGCGCGTCAGCAAGCACAAGCCAATATCGACAGCAGGTAGAACACTTGGAAATTATTTATACAGTGCTGGTCATGATTTTCACCCTGACCATTTTGGTGGCGGTGCATGAGTTTGGTCATTTTTGGGTGGCGCGCCGTTGCGGTGTGAAAGTCATCCGGTTTTCTATCGGTTTTGGCACACCGCTGCTGCGGTGGCGGGACAAGCTGGATACTGAATACGTTTTCTGCATGATCCCATTGGGTGGCTACGTCAAGATGCTGGACGAGCGTGAAGGTGAGGTGACACCGGGTCAGGAGGGGCAGGCATTTAATAACAAGCCGGTATTACAGCGTATAGCCGTGGTGTCAGCGGGGCCGCTGGCAAACCTGTTGTTAGCGGTATTGGCCTACTGGTTTATTTTCCTTGCGGGCGTGACCGGCATCGCGCCTGTAATCGGTGATATTAAGGAAGGTTCTGTGGCAGATATGGCCGGTCTTGAGCCCGGCCAGGAGATAGTCGCCGTTGATGGGGGCAAAACGCCGACCTGGCAGGCACTGAATTTCCGCCTGCTGAACAGGATAGGCGACAGTGGAGTGATTAGTTTCTCTGTGCGCTACCCAGATTCGGATATGGTCTATCGGTCAGAGGCCCAATTGCATGAATGGATGTCAGAAGCTGAAGAGCCGAACCTGATTGGTGGGCTGGGTATCGAGATGTATCGCCCGCCGGTGCCGGCGGTGGTTGACGAGGTGGTGCCCGATAGCCCTGCCGCTGCGGCAGGACTGCAGCCCTCAGATCACATTGTGCGCGCCGATGGCGTTGCCATGGTGAGTTGGCGCGACTGGGTCGAGTATGTGCGGGCGCGACCGGGCCAGGCCATTGAGATGGAGTTTGAGCGCGATGGCGAACTGCACAGCGGATTTATTACTCCAGCCCGCAAAATTGACGATGATGGTGAGCCTTATGGCCAGGTAGGGATTAGCGTGACTATTCCCCAGTGGCCGGAGCGCATGCGCAGGGAGTTTCACTATGGGCCCATAGAAGCGCTGGTGGCAGCGACCACTCGCACCGCGGAGCTGGTCAGATTTACCCTCATTTCCATCAAGAAGATGGCCATGGGACTTATTTCACCGAAAAACTTGAGTGGACCCATCACCATTGCTAAAGTTGCGACCGCTTCAGCAAAGTCAGGGCTGGAATCCTTCGTGGGATTCCTGGCATTGCTGAGCGTAAGTCTGGGGGTTTTGAATCTCCTGCCCGTGCCGGTGTTGGATGGCGGGCACTTACTGTATTACTTAATAGAACTAGTGGTTGGCAAGCCCGTGCCTGAAAAGGTGCAAATGCTGGGATATCAAGTAGGGCTTTTTATCATCACCGGGGTGATGCTATTGGCCTTGTATAATGATTTTTCCCGTCTCTAACTCACAAGCTGAAATAGACATAGAATTAAAACAATAGCCATGATGCGCCAATTTAGACACGCCGCTTTTTGCCTCTGCATTTTTCTACCAGTGTTGTTGGCCTCGTCTGCTCACGCTGAGGACTTTATTGTCTCTGATATACGGGTCGAGGGCCTGCAACGTATATCGGCTGGTTCGGTATTTTCCACCATGCCTGTTGGCGTGGGGGATACAGTCAATGAGAGCCTGATACGCAACTCGGCACGCGCCCTGTTTGCGACCGGCAATTTTGACGATATTCGCATTGGCCGCGACGGTAATGTGCTGGTGATTATAGTGGCAGAGCGTCCCAGTATTTCTGAGATCACCATTACCGGCAACGAGGCTATCGAGACCGAAGCGTTGCTGGATGGGCTCAAGGGCTCCGGCCTGGCTGAGGGGAAGGTATTTCGCCGTTCGACCCTGGAAGGTATGCAGATGGAGTTGCAGCGCCAGTATGTGCAGCAGGGCCGCTACGACGCCAATATTGAAACGGAAGTTATTCCCGAGCCTCGCAACCGGGTAGCCATCAGTATTGATGTCGACGAAGGTCATGTCGCCAAGATCAGCCATATCAACATTGTTGGCAATACCGTGTTTTCTGACGAAGACCTGGCTGACTTGTTCGAACTTCATTCTACCGGTTGGCTGTCCTGGATGCGCGGCGATGACAAGTATTCGCGTGAAAAACTCAGTGGTGACCTTGAGACCCTGACGTCCTGGTATATGGACCGGGGTTACCTGCAGTTTAAAATTGATTCTACCCAGGTGTCGGTAAGCCCGGAGAAAGACGCGGTCTTTATCACCGCCAATATCGATGAAGGCGAGGTTTACAATGTCAGCGAGGTCGATTTGTCCGGTGACCTGGTGCTACCGGCCGAGGACTTGCGGCGCTTTCTGTTGGTTCGACAGGGCCAGATGTTCTCCCAGCAACTGGTGACCAGCACCGAAGAGTATTTGACCCAGCGGCTGGGTAACGAAGGCTATAACTTCGCCAAGGTTACCGGTATTCCCGAGATTGACGAGGAAGAAAAGACTGTCTCAATGAAGTTCTTTGTAGACCCCGGCAAACGCACCTATGTGCGACGCATCAGTTTCAGTGGTAATACCAAGACCGTCGATGAGGTGTTGCGCCGCGAGATGCGACAAATGGAGGGTGCGCCAGCTTCAGCGTCTGCCATTGAGTCCTCCCGCATCCGCCTGGAGCGACTGGGCTTTTTTCAGCAGGCCAAGGTCGAAACCCCCGCGGTGCCGGGCCATGATGACTTGATTGATCTCGAATTTGTGGTGGAGGAACAGTCATCGGGAAGTATTGGTGCCAGTTTTGGCTATGCACAGGGCACCGGCCTCATACTGGGTCTCAATTTGCAGCAGGACAACTTCCTGGGCACTGGTAAGCGCATCGGTATAGGGATCAACTCCAGCCAATACCAGGATTTTTACAATTTCAGCTACACCAACCCCTATTTCACCGAGGATGGGGTGAGCCGGGGCTTTAATATTTTCTACCGTGCCACCGACCTGGATGAGATCAATGTCGCTCGTTATTCCACCGATACCTTTGGCGGTGCCATTAACTTTGGTTACCCCATTGCCGAGACCCAGCGTATAGGTTTCAGTTTTGGCGTCTCCAACACTGATATTACTGTCGGCCGCTTTGCCGTGCAGGAAATCAAGGCCAGCCCGCGCCTGCAGCAAGGCGTAGAGGACTGGTTCGAAAGTACCCTGATATTGGGAACCGGCTTCTACTCGGCCCCAGAGGTGATCAATCCAGTCATCGGCGGTGACGACCCGCTGCCCCCCAGTTTTTTAAGTCCGCCTACCCAGACCGGTTTTATCGATGAAAACGGTGATTCTTACCTCAATTGGACCATTACCGGCAGCTGGACCCAGTCCACCCTCAACCGCGGCCGCTTTGCTACCCGGGGTGCCTCTCAGTCTGTATCACTGCAGGTATCCATGCCCGCCAGTGACCTGGAATTCTACAAACTGACTTATCGTGGTGAATATTATTATCCTGTAGCGCGGGCCTGGACCCTGAAGTTCCGCGCTGAGCTGGGTTTTGGTGATGGCTATGGTAATACCAGTGAATTGCCTTTCTATGAGCACTTCTTTGGTGGTGGCTTCGGATCGGTACGGGGTTACAAGAGTAATACCCTGGGGCCACAGAGTACGCCGGCCCTGTTATACGAGGTTAGTCAGCCAGTTACTGAGATTGACGCGCTGGGCAACCCGACTCAGGTTGGCGGGCCAAACGGCGGTGAATTTGGCTATGTGTCTCGCAATGGCCTGGTAGTACAGCAAGCCAATCAGCGTACTGATCCCTTTGGTGGCGATATGCTGGTAGAGGGGGGAGTAGAGTTGATATTCCCGCTGCCTTTTATCAAGGATCAGCGCCAGATCCGCTCGGCAATTTTTATCGATGCCGGCAATGTGTTCAGCACGACTTGCCGTTCCAGCCAACGTGCCTGTTTTGATGTGGACCTGGGTGAGATACGCTATTCGGTGGGCATAGGGGTGAGTTGGATTACCGGCTTCGGTCCCTTGACCTTCAGCCTGGCCAAGCCTCTTAATTCCGGCGAGTACGATGAAGAAGAAGTGTTCCAATTTACCATGGGCCGCGGCTTCTAGTAGATAGTAGATAATTTAATAGATGGAGAAAACAGTGTCCAAATTTTTGAAAGTAATGTGCGCCAGCCTGGTGCTGGCCATGATCCCGACAGTGGCATCAGCTCAGGGCCGTATCGCGGTGGTGAACCTGGAGGAGGCTATATTGCAGACAGATGAGGCGCAACAGCGTCTCAACGGTATGCGTGAGGCAGAAGACTATATGGCTGACAAGTCCGAACTGGATCGTTTGCAAACAGAGCGCGAGGCGATGATCAAGGAATTGCAAAACGATCTGGCCGTCATGAGCGCAGAGCAACAGCAGGCAGCTCGCAAGCGCGTGGCAAACAAGAATGCCGATCTGGAGCACGTATTGCGAAAGTTGCAGCAGGCGGAACAGGAGTTGGGCCAGCTACTGCTGTCTGAAATGACGCCAAAAGTACAGGCTGTCCTGCGTGACCTGATCAAGAGTGAGGGCATTGGCCTGCTGATTCAGCGCAGCGCTGTTATTCACGCTGACAATGGTTACAGTATTACCGCCAAGGTTACCGACAAGCTCAACCAACAGGCCGCCAGCGTAGAATAGGGTTGCACAGCATGATGGATATCGATGAGATCAAGCAGTACCTGCCGCACCGCTATCCATTTTTGTTGGTGGACCGGGTAGTGGAACTGACGCTTGGCGAATCCATCGTTGCCTACAAGAATATTACCTACAATGAGCAGCTTTTCCAGGGACACTTCCCAGGCAAAGCGGTATTTCCCGGGGTGTTGACCATGGAGGCCATGGCCCAGGCAGCTGGCATCCTCGGTTTCAAGACCATGGACAAGAAACCACAAGACGGTTCCATGTATTTGTTTGTCGGTGTTGACAAGCTGCGCTTCAAACGCCAGATCATACCCGGTGACCGGCTGATGTTGCGTGCCAGCGTACTGTCGGTAAAGCGCGGTATCTGGAAGTTTGCAGTAAGCGCCAATGTGGACGATAAAATTTGCGCCTCGGCGACGATCCTTTGTGCCGATCGCTAACGGCGATCTATTCACTGGACAGACTTCTGTTCGCCTGATTGCGGGCGTAGATGAGGTGGGTCGCGGCCCCTTGGCCGGCGATGTTGTCGCTGCGGCGGTGATTCTGGACCCCAACAAGCCTGTCTCCGGGCTGCGTGACTCCAAAAAACTAAGCGAAAAACGACGAGAAGCTCTGGCCCTGGAAATTCGTGCCAATGCCCTGGCCTGGTCGGTGGCGCGAGCCAGTGTTGCCGAGATCGATGCGCTCAATATTCTGCAGGCCAGCTTGCTGGCCATGCGCCGAGCGGTGGAATCGCTGTCTCCCCAGCCTGAATACGTATTGGTGGATGGCAACCGCTTGCCGGTGTGGAAATATGCCTCCGAGGCGGTGGTGAAGGGCGATGATCGCGTGGCGGAGATTGCCGCGGCCTCGATTCTCGCCAAGGTTCAGCGAGACGGCGAATTAGTGGCGCTGGATGAGGAGTACCCCGGTTATGGTCTGGCCCGTCACAAGGGCTATCCGACCCGACAACATATACTGGCTTTGGCTGAGCTGGGAGTAACTCCCATTCACCGCCGTTCTTTTGGCCCGGTCCGCAAGTTGTTGCTAGCCCAGGTAGAGGGGTAAGATCAGGCGATGCAAAATTTCATTCACCTGCGGGTTCACACCGAATATTCACTGATTGATGGCCTGGTGCGTATCCGCCCGTTGGTGGAGCGTGTTAAAGAGCTGGGGATGCCCGCAGTGGTAGTGAGTGACCAGTGTAATTTTTATGGTCTGGTCAAGTTTTACAAAGCCGCTATCGGAACCGGCATCAAGCCGATTTTTGGGGTCGACCTGTTAGTGCGCGAAGGCGAAAATCGGGAAACACCAACCCTCTTGTGCTTGTTGGCTGCCAACAAGACCGGTTATCAAAATCTCACTCGGCTGATTTCGCGGGCCTATCAGGAAGGGCAACACCTGGGTGTCGCGCAGGTCGATAAAGCCTGGATTGCCGATTATGCAGAGGGTGTAATTGCGCTGTCCGGTGGTCGACTGGGCGATGTGGGCCAGGCGCTGGTCTCCGGCAATGCCGACCAGGCGAAGGAGCGCCTGCAGTTCTGGATGGAGTTGTTTCCGCAGCGCTTCTACCTCGAATTACAACGCACCGGCCGCGATACGGAAGAAGACTACCTGCACGCCGCGGTTGATCTTGCCGACCAGTGTCAGTGTCCGGTGGTGGCGACCAATGATGTGCGTTTTCTCTCGGCCGATGAATTTGAGGCCCACGAATCACGGGTATGTATTCAGGATGGCCGCACGCTCGATGACCCGCGCCGACCGCGTCTCTATACGGAACAACAGTATCTGCGCAGTCCCCAGGAGATGGCCGAACTGTTCAGTGATATTCCTGAAGCGCTGGAAAATACCGTCGAAATTGCCCGCCGCTGCAGCGTAGAGCTGGTGTTGGGGAAACCCTGTCTGCCGGATTACCCGGTGCCCGACGGTATGACCATGGACGAATATTTCCGCCAGCTGTCGCACGAGGGCCTGGATAAACGGTTGGCGGTACTGTTTGATAGTTCTGCCGAGGACTTCAGCCAGCATCAAAAACTGTACCGGGAGCGGCTGGAGTTTGAGCTCAATGTCATCATTCAGATGGGCTTTCCGGGCTATTTTCTTATCGTCATGGATTTTATTCGATGGTCCAAGCAGCAAGGCATTCCTGTGGGGCCGGGGCGTGGCTCTGGTGCTGGTTCGCTGGTGGCCTACGCAATGGAAATCACCGATCTGGACCCGTTGGAATACGACCTGCTGTTCGAGCGCTTTCTCAATCCAGAGCGAGTTTCCATGCCTGACTTCGATGTTGATTTTTGTATGGAAAAGCGGGATCAGGTCATCAGCTATGTGGCCGATACCTATGGACGCGAGGCGGTATCGCAGATCATCACTTTTGGCACCATGGCGGCCAAGGCTGTGGTGCGAGATGTGGCGCGAGTGCAGGGTAAGTCCTACGGCCTGGCCGACAAGTTGTCGAAGATGATCCCCTTTGAAGTGGGAATGACCCTGGAGAAGGCGGTCGAGCAGGAAGAATTGCTGCGTGATTTTCTGCAGGACGATGGTGATGCCCAGGAAATATGGGACATGGCCCTGCAACTGGAGGGCATTACCCGCAACGTCGGCAAGCACGCCGGTGGTGTTGTAATAGCACCCTCAAAACTGACCGATTTCTCGCCCCTGTACTGTGACGAAACCGGCGGCGGCCTGGTCACCCAGTATGACAAGAACGATGTCGAAGACGTTGGCCTGGTGAAGTTCGATTTTCTGGGTTTGCGCACCCTGACTATTATCGACTGGGCGCTAAAGACCATCAATGAGCAGCGTCGCATACTGGGTGAAGAGCCGCTGGATATAACCCGGATTCCGAAGGATGACAGGGATACCTTTACGTTGCTGAAAAGCGCCGAGACCACGGCTGTGTTCCAGTTGGAATCCAGTGGTATGAAGGATCTTATCAAGCGCCTGCAACCGGACTGCTTCGAAGATATTGTGGCGCTGGTGGCATTGTTCAGGCCCGGCCCCCTGCAATCTGGCATGGTCGAAAATTTCATCAACCGAAAGCACGAGCGCGAAGCCGTCTCCTATCCGGACGCGCAATACCAGCACGAGTGGCTGCAGCCGATTCTGGAACCCACCTACGGCATTATCCTCTACCAGGAGCAGGTAATGCAGATTGCCCAGGAGTTGGCCGGTTATACCCTGGGCGAGGCCGATATGTTGCGCCGCGCCATGGGTAAGAAGAAGCCGGAAGAAATGGCCAAGCAGCGCGAGAGATTTGAAAGCGGCGCCAGAGACAAGGGTGTGGACGGGACCCTGGCCATGAAGATTTTTGACCTGGTAGAGAAATTTGCCGGTTACGGTTTCAATAAATCCCACTCGGCGGCCTACGCCCTGATTTCCTACCAGACGGCCTGGCTCAAAACCCATTATTCGGCACCTTTTATGGCGGCGGTAATGAGTTCGGAACTGCAAAATACCGACAAGATTGTGATCTTCGTTGAAGAGTGTCACCGCATGGGGCTGGCGCTGAAGCACCCGGATGTAAACGAGGGACGCTACATGTTTACCGTCAACAGCGCTGGCGAAATCATCTATGGCCTGGGTGCTATCAAGGGTCTGGGTGAAGGCCCGATAGAGAACATACTTGCGGCGCGGGAACAGGGTGGCGCATTTGGCAGCCTGTTTGATTTCTGTGCCCGTACTGAGCCCAGGAAAGTGAATCGTCGTGCAATCGACGCACTGATCCGGTCGGGCGCCTTTGACTCCCTGGGTGAAGATCGTGCGATATTGATGATGAGCGTCGATGATGCGTTGCTCGCGGCGCAGCAAAGTGCCAATAATCAGGCCGCCGGTATGGAAGATATGTTCGGTGACCCGGTGCCAGAAACCGGTGCCACCGACGTGTATGCGGGCTTTCGCAATGCCAAGCCCTGGACTGTCAGGGAAACGCTGACCGGGGAAAAAGAGACCCTGGGCCTGTGGATCACCGGTCACCCGTTTGACGAGTACGAAAAGGAGCTGCGCAAGATTGCGCCCACCCGCATAGTTGATCTGCGCTCGGATGGGTCGAAGTCGCAGCTGATTACCGGCCTGGTGGTTTCCATGCGCACCATGAAAACCAAGCGTGGCGATACCATGGCGATATTGAAGCTGGATGATCGCAGTGACCGCATTGAAGTCACGCTGTTTGGTGAGGTTTACAACGAGTACCGCGAACTACTGGTCAAGGATGCCATCCTTATCCTGGAGGGCGCGGTGACTCACGATGATTATTCCGGCGCACTGGGCATGCGTGTCAATGGCGTGCGAAGCCTGGAGCAGGCGCGCCAGGTGCACGCCGCTGAATTGCAGATCTCCCTGCGGGAGGATGCGGTCAATGCGGACCTGGTGGAGAAAATCTACCGCCTGCTTGAGCATGCCGGAGAGGGGCAATGCCCGGTTTCCTTCTGGTATTTCCAACCCGAAAATCGCGCCCGGATCAGGGCGGGTGAAAAGTGGCGCGTACTGCCCAGCGACGAATTGATCCAGCAGTTGCAGGATTGCTGTGGCACTGAGAGCGTCCGCCTGAGCTATCCTCGCTAATACCGGGCCCAGATTCTGGACTCTGACCCCTCATCTGGCCGAATAAATTCGGCCCTACGGCCCACGCCCATACAACCTTTGGTCGAATGAATTCGACCCTACGGAAGAGTGCCCTGTAGGGTCGAATTTATTCGACCAAATATGCCAATAAATATATATTTATCAGTATCTTACGAACTATAAACTCAGCCATACATAGCCACAAAGTCTTTCCCTTTACAGGTCTGAACTCCTAAAATAACTGTATGGATGTACAGCTTATTTAGTGAAAAGGAGTTCCCCATGCAACCCGTATTTTCCCTCTCCAAACGTTCTATTGATCAGCTTGAAACTGACATCATCCACACCGATAAACGCGAGCTGTGCCTGCGCATCCTGCGCTATAACCCCCAGGACCCGGATTCGACGCCGCGCTTTCAGGACTATCAGCTGGAACAGGCCCACGGCATGACCCTGTTTATTGCTCTCAATGAGATTCGTGAGCTGCAGGATCCCGGGCTGCACTTCGACTTTGTCTGCCGCGCAGGCATCTGTGGCAGCTGCGGCATGCTCATTAATGGCAAACCCGGCCTCGCCTGTCGAACGCTGACTGAAGACCTGCCCGCCCTCATTACCCTGGCGCCGCTACCGGTGTTCGAGCTGATAGCCGACTTATCAGTGAATACTGGCAAGTGGATGCGGGCCATGAGCGAGCGGCTGGAAACCTGGATACACAGTGAGGAGGTGACGCTGCGGCTGGGTGACCTGGAGCAGCGCATGGAGCCAGCGCTGGCGCGCGAGTTATATGAACTGGATCGCTGTATTGAATGCGGCTGTTGCATTGCCGCCTGCGGTACAGCCCACATGCATGCAGGTTTTGTCGGCGCAATGGGCCTGAACAAAATTTCTCGCTTTCAGCTGGATCCGCGCGATGATCGTTCGGATGAAGACTTGTACCAGCTGGTGGGCGACGAGACGGGCGTATTCGGTTGTAAAACCCTGCTGGGTTGCGAAGACAGTTGCCCCAAGAACCTGTCGTTGGCGACCCAGATCGCCTGGTTGCGGCGCCGCATGGTCAGCGTAGCTTTACGGTAGGGTCGAAGGCGACACCCGACTGGGCGTCCCCGTCTGGGCGACCCCGACTAGGCGTCCCCGACGATTCATTCGGCCCTACCCCCGAGTGGGCGCACCGTGTAAACTTCCGCCATTCAATAGCAAAGAAGTCTGTGTCGCAATGAACCCCAATTACCTGGATTTTGAACAACCAATTGCCGAGCTTGAGGTCAAGATTGAAGAGCTGCAGCTGGTGGGTTCTGACAATGATATTAATATCTCAGACGAGATCTCGACACTGCGCGAGAAGAGCACCAAGCTGACCGAGAAAATATACTCCAACCTCAACGCCTGGGATATCGTCAGGGTCGCCAGGCATCCCCAGCGCCCCCATACCCTGGACTACATCCCGCTTATATTCACCGAATTTGACGAGTTGCATGGTGACCGGCGTTTTGGCGATGATCACGCCATTGTCGGCGGTCTTGCCCGCCTGCGGGGCAAGCCGGTGATGGTGATCGGCCAGGAAAAGGGCCGTAACGTACAGGAAAAGGTGGCCCGTAATTTCGGCATGCCCAAGCCCGAGGGCTACCGCAAGGCGCTGCGGCTGATGAATATGGCCGAACGCTTTAAAATGCCGGTGATTACCCTTATCGACACCCCGGGAGCCTACCCGGGTATCGATTCCGAGGAGCGCGGTATTTCCGAGGCTATCGCCAGGAACCTGGCGGTTATGTCGCATTTGCGCACGCCGATTATCTGCCTGGTTATCGGTGAAGGCAGCTCCGGTGGCGCACTGGGCATCGGTGTGGGTGACCACCTGGCGATGCTGCAGTATTCGACCTATTTTGTAATTTCCCCGGAAGGCTGTGCAAATATTATCTGGAAGACCTCTGAGAAAGCACCGGAAGCAGCCGAAGCAATGGGGGTAACCTCCGATATATTGCAGGACCTTGGTATCGTCGACACCATTATTGAGGAGCCGCTCGGTGGCGCGCACAGAAACCTGGAAGTAATGGCTGAGCGCATTCAACAGCACCTGGTGGAGCAAGTGGACCGCCTGCAAGCCATGGATCTGGACGATATGCTTGATCAACGCTATCAGCGCCTCATGTCCTACGGAAACTGACGGATCGGGGCGACCAATGTCCCTGGACCCACATTCGCTAACGCCTGTTCTCCAGCCCTATCTGGCTGCGCCGCGCTGGTGGGTTGGGCTCAGTGGTGGCCTGGATTCCACCACCTTATTGCAATTGCTGGTAGACCTTAGAGAGACGGTTGAACTGCCGCCTCTGGTAGCGATACATGTGGATCATCAGCTCAGTGCAAACGCACAGGACTGGCGTGCGCACTGCGAGCAACTGTGCGCCCGCCTCAATGTGGAGTTGGTACAGCGACAGGTGAACGTGGTAGACGGCGGTAACGGCCCCGAGGCGGCCGCGCGCACGGCCAGGTACGCAGTATTCGAAGAGCTGGTGGGCGAGGGTGAAGTATTACTGCTGGCCCATCATGCCGATGATCAGATCGAAACATTTTTCCTGCGCTTGCTGCGCGGTGCTGGCACCCTGGGTCTCTCCGCTATGCCACAACAGCGTGTGCTGGGCCGTGGACAGTTGCTCAGGCCCCTGTTGGAGTTGCCGCGCGCGGCACTGCTAAGCTACGCCCATAAACGCCAGCTCAGCTGGGTGGAGGACGACAGTAACCAGGATCAGGCGCTGGATAGAAATTACCTCAGGTTGAGTATTTTGCCTGGCCTGGGCGAGCGCTGGCCCGCCTATCGAAACAATGTAGAGCAGGCCATGCAGGCGGTGGCTGCGGCCGAAGCTGAACTGACGGATTTATACCGGCCGCAATTGAAGGCGGCTGTCGGTGAGTATTTCGGCGAACCATGCCTGGACCTGGCGGTATTGCAGAAGCTGGCGCCAGCAGCGCTGGCACGGGTGTTACGACTATGGCTGGTTGACCTGCAACAAGTACCACCGGGCCGCGCCAGGTTGATGGAGTTTATACGGCAATTGCAGAGTGGGGGTGACGCGGCCAGGCCTGAGCTGGCAATGGCTGCCTATTCCCTGCGAAGGTACCGGGATCGCTTGCACTATGTGGCGCCACTGCCGCCCCTGCCGACAGAATTTGAGAGTCCACTTTCCGCCACCGAGCCACAGCTAATTGCTGGCCTGGGCAGCGTGCGAATGACCCCTGCCGACAGCGGCGGGCTCAAGCTTCCCGCCACAGGCAACTGGCGCCTGGCACTGAGAAAGGGCGGTGAGCGCTGCCAGCCAGTAGGCCGGGCTCACAGCCAGAGTTTGAAGAAACTGCTGCAGGAATATGGTGTACCGCCCTGGTGGCGTGACCGCTTACCACTACTCTATGACGGTGATGTGTTGGTGGCCGTGGCCGATTTATGGGTCTGTGAAGGCCATCGGGCCGATGCTGATAGCCCGGGCTACGAATTTCACTGGCGCTGATATTTCTGCCCCTGGATTCATTGAGCAGGCCGGCCCTTTCTGGTAAGCTGACTTCCCATCTTTTGAAGGGCGGCGTGCACGCTGTTTGCATCGCTGGCATCTATAACAAACAGTCAAAAAGGCTCTACATGACGCGCTATGTATTCGTCACCGGTGGTGTGGTTTCCTCGTTGGGCAAAGGAATCGCAGCCGCTTCCCTCGCCGCTATTCTCGAAGCCCGCGGGCTCAAAGTAACCATGTTAAAACTGGATCCCTATATCAATGTGGATCCAGGCACCATGAGTCCCTTCCAGCACGGTGAGGTTTTTGTCACCGAGGATGGCGCAGAAACAGACCTGGACCTTGGGCATTACGAGCGTTTCACTCATGCCACCATGACCAAGGCCAATAACTTCACCACCGGGGGTGTCTACAGCGAAGTCCTGCGCAAAGAGCGCCGTGGAGATTACCTGGGCGCCACTGTACAGGTCATTCCGCATATTACCGATGAGATCAAGCGCCGCATCCTGGCTGGCGGCGGAAAGGCGGATATCGCCGTGGTAGAGATCGGCGGCACGGTGGGTGACATCGAAAGTCTGCCCTTCATGGAGGCGGCACGGCAGTTAAAAGTTGAGCTGGGCAGCACCCATGTACTGTTGATACATCTTACCCTGGTGCCTTACCTGGCCGCTGCCGGCGAGATTAAAACCAAGCCTACCCAGCACTCGGTCAAGGAATTGCGCTCCATCGGCCTGCAACCAGATGTGTTGCTGTGCCGATGTGAAGTCGAAGTAGGAGCGGGTGCCTGTAGGAAAATTGCCCTGTTCACCAACGTGGACGAGCGGGCCGTTATCCCCATGCTGGACGCGGACTCTATCTACGAAATTCCCGCCATGTTGCATGAGAAGGGTCTCGACGACATCGTGATAAAGCAATTCGGTCTCGAATGCCCAACGGCTGATCTGCATGAATGGGACGATGTACTGCGCGGTGAGATTGAGGCTGATAAAGAAGTAACCGTGGCCATGGTCGGCAAGTACGTGGGCTTGCAGGATGCCTACAAGTCGCTTAACGAGGCGCTCAAACATGCCGGTATCCAGACCTTCGCAAAGGTCAATATTCTACATATAGATGCTGAGAAGATAGAGGCTGAGGGTACCGATATACTGAAAAGTGCCGATGCCATCCTGGTGCCGGGCGGTTTTGGTGAGCGCGGCATAGAGGGCAAGGTGCTGGCAGCCCGGTACGCACGGGAACACAGGGTACCCTACCTGGGTATTTGCCTGGGCATGCACGTGGCCATGATTGAATTTGCCCGCAATGTTGCTGGCCTGGAGGGCGCGCACAGCACGGAGATAGATCCCTCTACCCCGCATCCTGTTATTGCCCTGATTACCGAGTGGCAGAATATCGATGGCAGTACCCAGGTTCGCAATGAAGAATCTGATAAGGGCGGCAGTATGCGCCTGGGCGGGCAACCCTGCCACCTGGTGGAGGGCTCCCGTTCGCGGGATTTATACGGCTCGGAAGTCGTGGTTGAGCGGCATCGCCACCGCTATGAAGTCAACAATAACTACAATGATCAGCTGCAGGCAGCAGGACTTGCCATAGTCGGCTGGTCAGCTGATCATTCACTGGTTGAAATGATAGAAATTCCCGATCATCCTTGGTTTGTTGCCTGTCAGTTTCACCCGGAATTCACTTCCAGGCCTCGTGGTGGCCATCCCCTGTTCACTGGATATATTGAGGCGGCGATTGCTTACAGCAAGGAGCACATGGTGTGAGCACGCAGATGCGTACTATCGCGGTAGGGGAGTTGAGCGTTGCCAATGATTTGCCCTTTGTGTTATTCGGCGGAATTAACGTCCTGGAGTCCCGCGAGCTGGCGCTGCGCACCGCCGAGCACTACGTGGACGTGTGCACACGTTTGCAGATTCCCTATGTATTCAAAGCCTCTTACGATAAGGCCAACCGCTCTTCTATTCACAGCTATCGTGGTCCGGGCATGGCAGAGGGAATGGAAATCATGGCCGCCGTTAAGCAGGAGTTTGGTGTTCCCCTGATCACAGATGTTCACGAGCCCGACCAGGCCGCGCCCGTCGCTGAGGTTTGTGATGTTATCCAGTTACCGGCATTTCTGGCCCGGCAGACCGATCTCGTGGCCGCCATGGCGGCAACCGGGGCGGTGATAAATGTAAAGAAGCCCCAGTTTCTCAGCCCGGGGCAAATGGGCAATATCGTTGAAAAGTTCAGTGAGTGCGGCAATGACAAAGTTATTTTGTGTGAGCGTGGCACCCAGTTTGGCTACGATAACCTGGTCGTAGACCTGCTGGGTTTTCGCACCATGATTAATGCCAGCCAGGGCGCACCACTTATTTTTGATGTTACCCATGCCCTGCAATGTCGCGATCCGCTGGGCGCAGCATCAGGTGGCCGCCGGCAACAGGTGGCGGAATTGGGCCGGGCTGGGCTGGCCATGGGTATCGCGGGCCTGTTCCTGGAGGCACACCCCAATCCCGATGAGGCCTTGTGTGACGGACCCAGCGCCCTGCCTCTGGCTCAACTGGAGCCATTTTTGCAGCAGATGAAAGCGGTAGATGAGTTGGTAAAATCAATGCCAGTACTGGAAATCGACTAGCAACTCTATACACGGAGATCACCATGAGCACGATTGCAGATGTGCGCGCCTACGAAGTTCTCGATTCGCGCGGAAATCCAACAATTCAGGCAGATGTTATTCTGGACAGCGGTGAGACGGGTAGTGCCTACGCGCCGTCCGGCGCATCTACCGGCTCGCGCGAAGCGCTGGAGCTGCGCGATGGTGATCAACAGCGTTACCTGGGCAAGGGAGTTTTAACCGCTGTGGCCAACGTCAATGGCCCTATTCGCGACCTGTTGCTGGGCCGCGAAGCCAGCGATCAGCGCGGCCTGGACCAGGCTATGATCGACGCTGACGGCACCGAGAACAAGGCCACCCTGGGCGCAAATGCCATTTTGGCAGCCTCCTTGGCCGCTGCGAAAGCTGCAGCCCTGGCCAGTGGCGTACCCCTGTATCGACACATTGCCGAGTTAAATGGCACAGAGACGCTGACTATGCCGGTGCCGATGATGAATATTATCAACGGCGGCGAACATGCCGATAACAATGTTGATATTCAGGAGTTCATGATTCAGCCCGTATCGGCAAGCAGTTTTGCAGAGGCCCTGCGCGCCGGTGCGGAAATTTTTCATGCACTTAAAAAAGTGCTATCCCAACGCGGCCTGAGCACCTCGGTGGGTGATGAAGGCGGCTTTGCTCCCAACCTCCCCTCCAATGAAGCCGCACTGGAAATAATTGCCGAGGCTGTAGCGCAGACCGGCTACACCCTGGGTAAAGATATTACCCTGGCCCTGGATTGCGCCGCTTCCGAGTTTTACCGGGATGGCGTTTACGATTTGGCCGGTGAGGGCAAGCAGTATAACAATGCCGAGTTTGCCGACTACCTGGCACAGCTGGCGGCGAACCACCCCATTATCAGCATTGAAGATGGCCTGGACGAGAGTGACTGGGAGGGCTGGAAGATTCTCACCGATAAACTCGGTGACAAGGTGCAGTTGGTTGGCGATGACCTTTTTGTGACCAACACCGCTATTCTTTCCCAGGGCATTGAACAGGGCGTCGCCAATTCTATTCTTATCAAGTTCAACCAGATCGGCACACTCAGTGAAACCCTTGATGCCATCGCCATGGCCAAGGCCGCAAATTACACCGTCGTGATATCGCATCGCTCGGGCGAAACCGAGGATACAACCATTGCCGATCTCGCCGTGGCTACTGCGGCGGGACAGATCAAGACCGGATCCCTGTGCCGTTCCGACCGGGTTGCCAAGTACAACCGTCTGCTGCGTATAGAAGCTGAGTTGCAGGGTACGGCAGCCTATCGGGGGCTGGCTGAGTTTCCGGCGGCGAACTAGCATTGGCGCGGGGCTGCCTCGATGAAATGGGTGGCATTGGGATTGTTTCTGTTACTGCTATTGTTGCAGTACCGGCTCTGGTTCGCTGAGGGCAGCCTGGCGGAGCTGCACCGGCTCGATGAACAACTGGTGGAACAGCAGGATCTTAACCGCGGCTTGCGGGCTCGCAATAAGCAGCTGGAACAGGAAGTGCTGGAATTACAGCAGGGTCTGGAAACTGTTGAGGAGCGGGCGCGACGGGACCTGGGCATGATTCGCGAAGGCGAGGTCTATTACCAGGTGGTGGAAGAGCAAGCTCGGCCTACACCAGGAAACGCGGATGAACGCTGACACAAAGACTCGACATTGGGCGGTGGTTCCGGCGGCAGGTACGGGGCGGCGCATGAATTCCGAGATTCCCAAGCAATACCTGATAGTTGCCGGTCAGGCTGTGTTGCAGCACACATTACAGCGCATGCTGGGCTGGGGCTTCCTCGAACAAGTGATGGTTGCGCTGGATTCTCAAGATAGTTACTGGCCAGAATTGCCGGTGTCAAAGGATCCCCGTATAGCTACCGTCGTGGGCGGCGCTGAGCGCTGCGATTCCGTACTGGCCGGTCTGGATGCACTACAGGCGCTGGCCGATGCCCAGGATTGGGTGTGGGTGCACGATGCCTGTAGACCCTGCATCGCGCTGGCTGATGTGCGGCGCTTGCGCAGTGCTGTCGTTGACGATCAGGTGGGCGGTCTTTTGGCGGTGCCGGTGGCAGCAACCGTGAAGCGTGCCGACGCGTCCCGGCGTGTATTGCAAACTCTGGATCGCAGCGATTTGTGGCTGGCACAGACACCGCAGCTGTTTCGCTTTGGCGCTTTGCGTAATGCTCTGCTGGCGGTCAGGGAGACGCAGCACAGTGTTACCGATGAAGCGGCGGCGATGGAGCTGGCGGGCTTGCAACCGCTGTTGGTAAACGGTGATCCGGCCAATATAAAATTGACCAGACCTGAGGATCTCGCGCTGCTTGCGAGCACTCTGAAGCTGGAGGTTAGTTAAATGCGTATTGGTCACGGTTATGACGTACACCGCTTTGGCGAGGGAGATCATGTTGTGCTCGGCGGTGTGAATATCGCTTATCGCCAGGGGCTGGTGGCGCACTCAGACGGGGATGTATTGATACACGCCCTGTGCGATGCCCTGTTGGGGGCACTGGCACTGGGCGATATTGGCAGACATTTTCCCGATACTGATGCGGATAACGCCGGTATTGATAGTCGTTTACTGCTGCGGCGGGTGATGGCCCTGGTTGCCCAGGCCGACTATATCCTGGCTAATGCCGACCTGACGATTGTTGCCGAGGCGCCGCGTATGGCCGGGCACGTGCAGGCTATGTGCGAGAACCTGGCAGCCGATATGGGGGTTACTTACCAGCAGGTAAATGTTAAAGCAACCACTACCGAAGGTCTGGGGTTTGCCGGCCGTGGTGAGGGTATTGCGGCGCACGCCGTGGTTTTGCTGTGCCCGCAGAACTGAGCATATGCTGGCCCCACGCCTGGGGTGAGCCGATTGCACACGGACTATTGCGCAGCTGCCCCGAAGACTTCCAGGTAGAAGAACAATTGGGTTTCGAGCCTGAGGGTGAAGGTGAGCATGCCTTCCTGTGGATCGAGAAACGCGGCCTCAATACCATGGATGTTGCGCGCCTGTTGGCCAGAACTGCGGGCATCCCGGTTCGGGATATAGGCTATGCGGGCCTCAAGGACAAGCATGCGCTTACCCGGCAGTGGTTTAGTATTGGCCTGGCTGGGCGGCCAGAACCCGATTGGTCGTCGCTGGACAACCAACAGTTGCGTATTCTGCAATGCTCACGTCACCGTCGCAAGCTGCGGCGCGGTGTTCACCGCGGTAACCGTTTTCGTCTCACCCTGAGAGAGATCACAGGTGACCAGGGTCAGCTGGCGGAGCGCTTGCAGCAACTACAAGCGCAGGGTGCACCAAATTACTTCGGCGAGCAGCGCTTTGGCATTGATGGTGGCAACCTGGACGCGGGGCTGGCCTGGCTGCGAGGGCAGGTAAAAAAACCTCAGCGTCATTTGCGCGGTATCTACCTGTCGGCGCTGCGATCATTTCTGTTTAACGTACTGTTGTCCCGGCGAGTAAAAAATAAGCAATGGCAGGCACCCGTTGACGGCGAAGTGTGCATGCTCAGTGGCAGCAACAGTTTCTTTGCGGCCGAGCAGGTCGATGAGGATTTGCTCGTCAGGGCGCAGCAGGGCGACCTGCATGTGGGCTTGCCCTTGTGGGGTAGTGGTGAGGCAATATGCTCAGCTGCTTTATGGCAGGGATACCAGCAGTGCCTGTCCAGCCACGAGGAAATTTGTGCATTTCTGTTGCGCCAGAATATGAAGCTGGACTGGCGGGCAGCACGGCTGCTGCCGGATGACTTTTGTTGGCAGTTTTGTGATGATGACACGCTGGTATTGGAGTTCAATCTGGCTACAGGTGGCTATGCAACCGCACTGTTGCGCGAACTGGTCAATTATTGAGATGAAGGGGAGTAGTGGTTGGTGAATAGCCTTGATGTCAGGGGAATTGGTATGACGTCCCAGCGCACACGCGAGCGCCTGGTGCAGCGCCTGCGTGATCAGGGAATCGTCAATACGGCAGTGCTGGATGTGATCCGTAATACCCCTCGCCACATGTTCGTGGATGAGGCCCTGGCACAACGCGCCTACGAGGATAGTTCCCTGCCCATCGGCTATTCACAGACGCTGTCGCAACCGTGGATTGTGGCGCGCATGACCGAGCTGCTGCTGGAAAACGGTCCCATGAACAAGGTACTGGAAGTGGGTACGGGCTCCGGTTACCAGACGGCGGTATTGGCGCAGCTGGTGGGCGAGGTTTATAGCGTAGAACGCATCCGGCCCCTGCAAAAGAAGGCCAGGGCGCGCTTGCGAACCCTGCGCCTCAACAACGTACATTTGCGGCATGCCGACGGTGGTATGGGCTGGGAGTCTCAAGCGCCTTTTGACGGTATTCTCGCCACTGCCGCACCGGAAGAAATCCCCCCTGATTTACCTGCGCAACTGGCCGTTGGTGGCCGCCTGATTATCCCGGTGGGACTGGCGGCACAATATCTGCAAGTGGTTATTCGCACGCCGACCGGGTTTGAAACTACTATTTATGACCCCGTGCGTTTCGTACCACTGCGCACCGGCCTGGTTCGTTAGGGCGGTTGGCTATGCGGGTCAGTGCTATTTTTTTACGGGGTCTGGCAATGGGCGCGGCGGATATTGTGCCCGGGGTGTCCGGTGGTACGGTGGCGTTTATAACAGGGATTTATCCGCGCCTGTTACACAGCTTGCGCAGTTTTGACCTGGAGTTTGTAAGACTGTTGCTGCGCCGTGAGCTCCGTGCTTGCTGGAGCCATGTTGATGGAAGCTTCCTGGTTTTCCTGCTGAGTGGAATTTTGACCAGTGTGTTCTCGCTGGCGCGTTTATTCAGCTGGCTTCTGCACACGTATCCGCAACCGCTGTGGGCGTTTTTCTTTGGCCTCATATTTGCGTCTGCGCTGTTGTTACTGAAACAGGTACCACAGTGGTTGTGGCAGCAACGGCTGGCGCTTTTGTTTGGTGTGACGGTGGCGGCATTGATTGCCCTGGCCCCCCGTGGCGAAATGATTGGCGGCAATCCGGGCATATTCCTGGCGGGCTTTATAGCGATATGCGCGATGATTCTGCCAGGAATATCGGGTAGCTTTATCCTGCTTTTACTGGGTATGTACAGTACCGTTTTGATGGCAGTTAAAAACATAGACTTGGAGTTTTTATTGATTTTTGCAGTTGGCGCCGCGGCCGGCCTGATGTGTTTCAGTCGACTGCTGTACTGGCTGCTCAGTCGTTTCCGGGCCACTACTGTCGCCCTGTTGACAGGCTTTCTGTTCGGTTCATTGCTGGTGGTATGGCCCTGGAAAAGAGTTCTCTCCTGGGTCACGGACAGACACGGCAGTCTCAAACCCGTGCAGCAATTGCCGGTTTTGCCTGAAGAGTTTTTGCTTCGTACCGGTGAGGATCCATTGCTGGTGCTATGTGTGCTGCTGGCACTGTCAGGTTTTTTCATGGTGTGGTTGATCGACCGTAAATGGGGTCATTTACAGGTGGAGCTGCAGTGAGCTGAGATGCGTGAACTCTGCCTTGCCCTGATATGCCTTTCGCTGTTGGCCTGTGCCAGTGATTCGATGCGGGCACCGGTGGAAGATCGTCGCGGTGAGAAAAAGGTCGAGGCAAGCAAGCCCACCCGGCACAGGGTGGTCCTCGGCGATACCCTGTATGCGATTGCCTGGCGCTATGGCATGGATTATCGAAAACTGGCCAGCATCAATAATATTCCTCTACCCTATCGAATTTATCCAGGCCAGGAACTGAAACTCAGTGGCAGGGTTGCGGTGGCTTCCAAAACCCAAACCAGGACAGTCAAGCCCGCTCCTGGGGCCACTAAAACTGTTACCCGCACGCCTGCCAAGACTACTGCAGCAAAAGACATGAGTGTTGCCAATGTGCCTGTTAGCGGTTGGTTGTGGCCAGCGCAGGGTAAAGTGGTGCGCGGATTTTCGGGAACGATTCACAAAGGCATAGATATTGCGGGTCGCGCTGGAGACCCAGTATTGGCGACCAGTTCGGGGCGAGTTGTCTACGCCGGTAGTGGCCTTGTGGGCTATGGCAAGCTGTTGATCGTTAAACACAATGACATCTACCTCAGTGCATACGGCCACAATAGACGGCTACTGGTAAAGGAGGGTGACAAGGTAAGGTCTGGTGAAAAAATCGCCGAGATGGGCAGTAGTGCCACCAACTCGGTGAAGTTGCATTTTGAAATTCGTCGGGAAGGTAAACCCGTAGATCCAAAAAAATTACTGCCGCGCCACTGATTGGCCCAGACAATGGCTCCAACTCTCAAAAAATCTTGATCTACGTCTCATAAATCCCGTCTGTTAGCAACAAATAGAACTGTCCGGTTCTGTAGCAAATAGGTTGTCCGCTTTTGATTGATTGCTGGAAGGCCTCCAGAGATGCCTGCCAGCCACCGGTTGAGCCGCGGACATTATGCTGCAACCAGTAGTTCATTTGATATTACCTGTCCGTTGGCGTCATACCGTGCCAACTCCCGGGGGCCGTGGTGAATCGCCAGGGTGTTATCGGTGTAGCGCAATACTTTCACCTTCGCCTTCACATAATGGCAGCGGTGACGGTCCGCTGGTATCTGCAGTACCAGCCCTTCAAAGTGCACACAATTGTCTTTTCTGACCGTCCGTTCGAAACGCTCGCACAGGATGTCATCCAATACCGTTAAATCCCGACATGCCACAAAGGCCGAGCCTTCTTCTGGCGGCGGCTGTGTAAACTCCGCGTTGTAAGCTGGCAGGTAGGTCTCGGCCAGATACGTATTGGCCTCCTCCATATTCGTGATACCGGCCAGGGTCAACTCCTTGACCAACCGGTCCTGGTGGGTGCTGAACACGCGTTCAGAGCGGCCTCTAGCCTCTGGTGAATAGGCCGGGATCATCTCAATACCTAACTGGCCCATAGCCCGCCCAAACTGGGTCAGGTTTATCTTGTCGACCTTCCCGCCAGCCTTCGGTGTGTGCCAGTAATGGCTGCCCCGATCTGTATATAGAGAACAAAACAGCCCCCGATCTTCAATAACATCGCGAACGCCCTGAAAGCTGCTCTGCGTGCCTTCTTCATCGCAGAAGAACATTGAGTAGTGCTCATTGGTGGCGTCATCCATGGTGACGATCAGGTCCCAGTACTGCCCAGGTACCCAGAGGTGCGTGCTGCCGTCCTGATGCAGCATCATTCCCGGCCAGGGTGACCGATCACGTTGTTTACGGTGGGCACCGCGCTGGAGGCCTTCTTTACTACACCGGCCGTTTGCAGGGTGCTCTTCACCCACGAGTAGCTGCGCTGGCCTCCATCTCGTTTGTACCAGGAATAATAGTGCTTCACATTCCAGCCCCGGTGCCGGTTGCGATACCGATCCACCATACGCATGACCTCATCAACAGGGGCGCGGCGGTGTGATATCTGCGACAAGCGCTTATCGATGAGACCATCCAGACCTTCATCCTCATATCGATCAATGTAGCGGCGAAATGTCCGGGCGCATACACCGAGCAATAATGCCGCTTCCTCCTGGGCCAGACGACTCTCCGTCCATCCCCCATAAGCTTCCTCGAATCTCATCAGTCGAGTCTCCTGTAGCCACTCTGTCCGTCTCATAAGCACCCCTCCACGGGGTACCATGAGAACCGGACAGATCATGTGCTACAAGACCGGACAGTTTATGTGTTACTAACAGTCTCATAAATCCCGTCTTGTGCTTGACAAATGTAAGGAGTAATCTACTAGGCCGCCTAGGGGATACGCTCGAAAACAAAAAAATAACGGGTATTTGTCATGGAAGCACGGACTGAGTCCGCTGGACATAAACGCAAACCTTCGGTGCGCAAAAGCACGAAGGCAGGCACGCAGGCTACCAAAGCAGTGGCCGCTGCCAAACAAAAAGAAAAGGCAACTGCAGTAAAAGCAGCACCCACACGAAGCTCGCGCACGGCTGCCGATAGCGGCGGCAAGAGCTTTAAAAAGTCGCTGGATGCAACGCAGCTCTACCTCAATGAAATTGGCTACTCCCCGCTACTAACTGCAGAGGAAGAAGTTCATTTTTCCCGCATGGCGCTGCGCGGAGAAGATGCCGGCCGCAAGCGTATGATCGAAAGTAATTTGCGCCTGGTGGTAAAAATTGCCCGCCGTTATATCAATCGCGGACTGACCCTGCTGGATTTAATTGAAGAGGGTAACCTTGGCCTGATTCGCGCCGTTGAAAAGTTTGACCCCGAGCGAGGCTTTCGCTTTTCTACCTACGCGACCTGGTGGATTCGCCAGACCATCGAGCGGGCCATCATGAACCAGACCCGCACGATTCGTCTGCCTATTCACGTTGTAAAAGAACTTAATGTCTATCTGCGCGCGGCTCGCGAGCTTACCCAAAAACTGGATCACGAACCATCAGCCGATGAAATAGCCCAGATGCTGGGCAAGCCCGTTTCAGAAGTGAAGCGGATGCTGGGTCTCAATGAGCGCGTCTCTTCAGTGGACACGCCACTGGGCCCCGACTCAGACAATTCGCTGCTCGATACCATTGCCGATGATCATATTAGCGATCCAGCGCAATTGCTGCAGGAGAGCGATATCAAAGACAATATCGGTGACTGGTTAAGCGAGTTAACTGAGAAACAGTGTGAGGTGGTATCGCGACGTTTTGGTTTGCGCGGCTACGAAACCAGCACCCTGGAAGAGGTGGGCCGTGAAATCGGCTTGACACGCGAGCGTGTGCGCCAGATACAGGTAGAGGCCTTAAAACGTTTGCGCGTGATTATGGAAACACAGGGTTTGTCCAGCGACTCTATATTCGGCTGAGGGCTCTATATTTGGCTGAGGGCTCTATATTTGGCTGAAGGCTCTATATTTGGCTGAGGGCTCTATATTTGGCTGAGGGCTCTCTATATTTGGCTGAGGGCTCTATATTCGGCTGAGGGCTACCGCTCAAGGTACTGCAGTTTGTCCGGTTTGCCTTCCCATTCCTTAGCATCCGGTGGTGATTCTTTCATCTCGGTGATACAGGGCCATATCTCGGCCAGTTCTGTGTTGAGCTCCATATATACCTGTTGGTCTTCAGGTAGCTCATCCTCTGAGTAAATGGCATCCACGGGGCATTCTGGCTCGCACAGAGCGCAATCAATACACTCGTCCGGGTGTATGACCAGGAAATTTGGACCTTCGTAAAAACAGTCTACAGGACACACTTCTACACAATCTGTGTACTTGCACTTGATGCACTGTTCACCGACAACAAACGTCATTTCTATAAAACCTCTAATGGGAAGCAGACTACCGGGCGCTAGTTTACCTGTTAAATTTTCAAATTTGAACTGATCTCAGTCAAGTCGGGATTTGATAGTGTACAAGAGCTCCAGGGCCTGGCGAGGAGTGAGCTCGTCAACATTGAGCTTTTCCAGCTCGACAATTAACGGATGGGGCGCAGCCACGCTGAACATGTCGTTCTGGGCTGGCTGAACCGCAGAACCCGGGTCGGTGGCAACCGGTACCACGGCGCCTTGGCTGGCACCCTCCAACTCGGCCAGCTTGTCCCTGGCGGCTGCCAGCACCGGCGCTGGTATGCCGGCCAGTTTGGCGACTTGCAGGCCGTAGCTGCGACTAGCGGGACCCTCCTGAATATTGTGCAGAAACACCACGTGATCCTGGTATTCGGTGGCGTCCAGGTGAACGTTGGCCATGGTCGGGCATTGTTCGGGCAAACTGGTCAGCTCAAAATAGTGGGTCGAAAAGAGGGTGAAGGCCTGCACCGACTGCGCCAAGTGGACAGCGGCGGCCCAGGCCAGCGATAAGCCGTCAAAGGTGCTGGTGCCGCGGCCCACTTCGTCCATCAAGACCAGTGAGCGCGGTGTGGCATTGTGCAGGATATTGGCGGTTTCCGTCATCTCTACCATGAAGGTAGACCGGCCGCCAGCCAGGTCATCTGCAGAACCAATGCGCGTAAAGATACGGTCTATTGGCGCCATGCGAGCCGCTTGTGCGGGCACAAAGCTGCCAATATGCGCCAGTAGCGCGATCACCGCCGTCTGTCGCATATAGGTAGACTTGCCGCCCATATTGGGGCCGGTGATCAACAGCATGCGGCGCTGCTCATTGAGCAGGCAGTCGTTGGCGATGAAGGGTTCCTCCAATACCTGCTCCACGACCAGGTGTCGGCCAGCAGTGATATCCAGCGTCTGATCCGCGACAAATTCCGGCTGGCACAAATTCAGGTTTTCAGCCCGCTCGGCCAGCAGCGCCAGTACATCCAGATCTGCAACGGCGCTGGCGGTTAGTTGCAGGGCGCCCAGTTCCTCGTTGAGTATTTCCAGTAACTGTTCATACAGTAATTTTTCTCGCGCCAGGGAGCGGCTTTTGCTGCTCAACGCCTTGTCTTCAAACTCCTTTAATTCGGGAGTGATGTAGCGTTCGGCATTTTTCAGGGTTTGACGGCGGATATATTCGGTGGGGGCCCGCTCGGACTGGCTGCGGCTAATCTCAATGTAGTAGCCGTGCACGCGGTTGTAGCCAACCTTGAGAGTGCTGAGGCCGGTACGCTCTTTTTCCCGGCGCTCTATCTCCAGCAGAAAATCGCCAGCGCCGCTGGCGATCTGGCGCAGTTCGTCCAGCTCCTCATCGTATCCCTCGGCTATCACACCGCCATCGCGCAGTACCACCGGTGGATTGTCGATAATGGCGCGCTGTAACAGGTCTACCAGCTGCGGGTATTCATTACACTGTTGTTGCAGCAGTGCCAGTAACTCGGTCTGGCAGCGATTGAGTTCGTTGCGCAGGGGCGGCAGTGCCGCCAGCGATTGACTGAGCCGCGAGAGGTCACGTGGTCGTGCGGAGCGCAGCGCCACCCGCGCCAGTATGCGCTCCATATCGCCTATCGGTTTTAACAGCTCCCTGACCGGTTCAAAGTGGTAATTGCTACACAGTGCCTTTACCGCCTGTTGTCGCTGTTGCAGGATATGAATATCCGTCAACGGACGATGCAGCCATCGACGCAGTGCCCTCGAACCCATGGCAGTGACGCTGGTATTCATCACCTCGTAAAGCGTATTGCTTTCACCGCCCATAAGATTGATATCAATTTCCAGGTTGCGGCGAGTGGCGGCATCGAGAATGACGCTCTCTTCGCGGCTCTCCTGGGACAGGCTGGTGATGTGGGGCAGGTTGCTGCGCTGGGTATCTTTGACGTATTGCAGCAGGCAGCCAGCAGCGGCCAGGGCCAGGCTGAGACCTTCACAACCAAAGCCCTTCAGATCGTGGGTCTGAAACTGTTCGTTGAGCGCTCGCCTGGCCGACTCTTGTTCGAATTCCCACTCCGGTTGGCTGCGGGCGCCGCTGCGGCCGGTAATTTCGGCCAGCAAAATGCTCTCTTGATAGAGTAATTCGGCAGGTGCCAGCCGTTGCAGCTCACTCAACAGGGCTTCTTCGCCGGTCAGTTCCATCACCCGGAAACGACCGGCGCTCAGTTCCAGGTAGGCTATGCCAAAATCATCGCCCTGTTGGCACAGGGCCATTAACAGGTTGTCGCGACTCTCATCCAGAAAGGCTTCGTCGCTGAGGGTGCCGGGGGTAACAACGCGCACCACCTGGCGTTCAACCGGGCCCTTGCTGGTGGCTGGATCACCGATCTGTTCAGCGATGGCGACTGACACGCCGGCCTTGACCAGCCGCGCCAGGTAGTTGTCGGCAGCGTGATAGGGCACGCCGCACATGGGAATGGGCTCGCCGCCAGATTTGCCGCGGGAGGTCAGCGTAATATCCAGCAACTCCGCCGCCTGCTTGGCATCGTCGTAGAACATCTCGTAAAAATCACCCATGCGATAGAACAGCAGATCATGCGGATGATCCGCTTTGATGCGCAGAAACTGCTGCATCATGGGGGTGTGGGCGTCTTTTATCGTTGCGGTCACTTGGATATCGGGTCGCAGGGAGCGGGGCTTAAAGCGGCAGGTTAACAGACCGCTCTGGGCCATGCCAGATGGAGCGCAACATTCCTCCTTATGAGTTAAATCATTGCTGGATTATCCGGCAGTGAGTAGCCTGGGCGCGCTATTTTTGGGTGGCCTTTCACGAGCAGCCCGGGCATTTTTACTGCTCTCATTGTTCCGTGCCATGAGGCCTGCCCGGCAATCGGGCTATAGTTTTTGTCTATCTACAGGAAACACCCCATGAGCGAGCGAAACGAACTGCCAGCGGCTGACCACGATGATTGTGCGCCGCTGAGCGATGCAGAAAAAAATGTGCCGCATGGAGCCGAGTGGCGACACCAGCAAGCGGCAATGCGCCACGATCCCGAGGCTATCCGCAAGCTGTTTATGGAACACCTCAATCCACGCGGCGCAAGGGTGGTGGCACTGGAAAAGCCATCGGAGCAGGAGCGCGACAGAACTGCCTGTATGATGCATTTTCTGGCCAGCCTGGACTATCCCAATAAAGATACCACGGTGGTGCGCGCACCGGACCCGCTGATCGTTGGGCACAGCCAGCACTCCATTGGCAGGGCCAATCACATCCTCGGGCCGTCACTGAGCCAGTGGTGACATCGGGTAGCGCTATCCGAACTGGAGCACCTGGGAGGAGTGTGAGCACATAGGGTTGAAAAAAAATAGCCGGGGGCTTGCGTTACATCACATATACTGGTTATATGTACAGTACTTCATACAGGTGAATACCTGCGGCCAATCGGTCCACCACCGGTGAAGGGTTGAACACAAGATCAAAGGTGATAGTCATGGATGCCAATAAAGAAAAAGCACTTGCAGCCGCTCTCAGCCAGATAGACCGTCAGTTTGGCAAGGGAACAGTTATGCGTCTGGGGGACACGGAGCGTGTTGCCATGCCCTATATCTCCACCGGTTCTCTGGGCCTGGATATTGCCCTGGGCATAGGTGGTTTGCCGCGCGGTCGCATCGTGGAAATCTACGGACCAGAATCATCCGGCAAGACCACCCTGGCCCTGCAGGTTATCGCTGAGGCTCAGAAACTGGGTGGCACAGCGGCATTTATTGATGCTGAGCACGCGCTGGACCCCTCCTATGCTGAGAAGCTGGGGGTGCAGGTCGACGACTTGATTGTATCCCAGCCAGATACCGGTGAGCAGGCCCTGGAAGTTACCGAAATGCTGGTGCGTTCGGGTGCCATTGATATACTGGTGATTGACTCGGTGGCAGCGCTGACACCCAAGGCAGAAATTGAGGGTGAAATGGGTGACTCACATATGGGCCTGCAAGCACGCCTGTTGAGCCAGGCCATGCGCAAGCTTACCGCCGTCATTAAACAGACCAATTGTTTGGTGATTTTCATTAACCAGATTCGCATGAAGATTGGCGTGATGTTCGGCAGCCCCGAAACGACTACCGGCGGTAACGCGCTCAAGTTTTATGCGTCGGTGCGCCTGGATATTCGCCGCATTGGCTCGGTTAAGAGCGGTGACGAGATAGTTGGTAATGAAACCCGGGTCAAGGTGGTGAAGAACAAGGTGTCTCCCCCTTTCAAGCAGGCCGAGTTCCAGATTCTGTTCGGTAGCGGCATCTACCGTATGGGCGAGGTTGTCGACCTGGGTGTAAAGCAAAACCTGGTGGAAAAATCGGGTGCCTGGTATGCCTACAAGGGTGACAAGATCGGCCAGGGCAAAGCCAATGCCGCGCGCTTCCTGGAGGAGAACCCCGCCATAGCGAATGAAATAGAAACGGAGATTCGCGCCCAGTTACTCAATGTACCGCAGCCCGGTTCCAAGCAAAAGGCGGCAGCCGAAGAAGCTGAATTGACGGATGAATCCCTGGTCGAGTCATAGTTCAGAAAAGGGTACTGGGAGGCTGAACAAGCCCGGCGGCTAAAGTGCATTGTCGTCCCACCGACACAGCAAAAGGCCAGCGGGCATCCGCCTCTCATTTTCGCGCACCGTGGTTCCCCGCCGGCGGTGCGCGCTTTTTGCGGAGCGGATTCGATGAATGAAATTTCTTCCCGAGATATCCGGCTGAAGGCCATGGATTTACTGGCCCGCCGGGAACATCTGCGCAGCGAGCTGGAAATCAAACTTAACAAACGATTTGGACCCGACCTGGAAGATATCGGCGCTGTGCTGGATCAACTGGAGCAGGATCAGCTGCTAAGTGATCAGCGTTTTACCGAGGCCTATGTGCGATATCGCAGCGGTAGAGGCTATGGGCCAGCACGTATTCAGCAGGATTTGCGGCAAAAGGGCGCCGACGCAGAATTGATAACAGAAGCGCTGGCCGGTTGTGAGACAGACTGGGCGAAATTGGCCAGGGAGGTTCGACACAAGAAGTTTGGTGTCGAGATTCCAGCAGATTTTAAGGAGAAGAGTCGACAGCTGCGATTTTTGCAGTACCGCGGTTTTGGGGGCGAATTGTCGTCGTTGGCTTTCCTGGAAATGGAAGCTGATAGTTAGGCGATCGGTAATTCGATGCAAATTTCTAACCCTGGCTGTATATTGCTGGCGCTAATACTGCCCCGGTGCTGGGCAATAGCGCGATGGGCGATAGACAGCCCCAATCCGAACCCGCCGGTTTCACGTTGTCGTGCATCATCGACCCGGTAAAAGGGTTCAAATATCTTCTCCAGCGCGGGTTCCGGTATTCCCGGGCCGGCGTCCTGTACCGAGATTCTAAAGGCATCATTTTCCCGTGTCAGCTTCACCCGCACAGAACTCTGCGCCGGAGTGTAGTGCAGAGCGTTGCGAATTACATTTTCCAGGGCTTTTTTAAGCAGGTCGCCGTGGCTTCTTACTATCGCTTCTGGAGGAATTGCGTTGAACACAATGCTTTTGTGGTCGGTTTGCGCCTCAAAGCGCGCGTCGTCACATAACTCAGTTAGCAGTGTGACCAGGTCGATACTGTCTTCCAGCTCGATAGAGGTATCGGGCACACAGAGCAGTTGCTCTATCAGTTCGTCCAGCCGTTCGGTCTCTCTGTCTATCCTGGCCAATTGTTCTGGTACACGGGTGGGGTCCCTTTCGGCGAGAGCAAGAGCTACGCGCAATCTGGCCAGCGGTGACCGGAGTTCGTGTGATACATCGTTTAACAGGCGTTTTTGCGCTTGCATCTGCTCCTGCAATTGAGCGGCCATGCTGTTGAAATCCCTGGCGAGGTGGGCGGTTTCATCGCCGCCACTTGCAGCGACCTCTATGCGCGTGTCGAGATTGCCCTCTGCCAGGGCGCGTGACGCCATTTGCAGTCCTTTGAGGGAGCGGGTCAGGTAACGTGAGATGGCGTAACTGATGGCGCCACTGATGATCAGCGCCAGCAGGAGGCGTAGCCAGAGGTGCTCCATGATCAACAGCAGCAGCGGTGAGGCGGGCGGGTGATTGACGATAATCATGCTCAGTTGTCCCCACTCAGGCCTGTATAACTCCTGGCCGAATACCACTACCCGGCCTTCACGGTGCGAGGTGCGCCGACGGAACCCGGATAGTTTTTCGGCGACTATTTTTGCGCCGGGGCTCAGTGTGCGGCCAAAGATGTCTTCGCCACTGGGGTCCACCAGGAATATGTCGATATCTTCCTTTTCTTCCTGTTGTTTAATCCAGCCTGGCAGTTTCTCGGCGGCGACATTCTGCAGGCCGTAGTAAATGCGGAACATGGACCTGGGAGGCTTGGGTCCACCGCCCCTGGGTGGTCTACGTCCCTCACCGCGAGGGGGTGGAGGGCCGTCAGCGTGGGGGGGCGGGGCATTTTCAAATGCTTCCGGTGCGGGGTCGAAATACTGTGCTGCCAGTAACCAACTGCCTACAATCGCTGCTGTCGAAAGCCAAAAACCGATAAATATTTTGGCAAACAAGTTCACTGGCGGGCGGACTCACTGGTCTTGCGTGTGAGTTGATAGCCGACGCCGCGCACATTTTTGATAAGTTCCCGGTCGGCACCGCTGAGCTTCTTGCGAAGGTTGCTCACGTGCACATCAATACTGCGATCATAGGCGGTAAGCGCACGACCCAGAGCCTGCTGTGAGAGCATTTCCTTGTTAACGACTTCGCCAGCATGGCGCATGAGCACTATGAGGATATTGAATTCTGCCGTGGTGAGTTTTATTTCTGTTTGTGCCAGGCTCACCTTGCGTTCCGTGGTGCTGGCCACCAGGTTGTCAACTTCCAGCAGTTCTGATGTTTGCGCAGGGGGCCTGTCCGTTCGCCGCAGTATTGCGCGCAATCTGGCGGCTAGCTCCCGTGGATTACAGGGCTTGGGCAGGTAATCGTCCGCACCCATTTCCAGCCCGACAATACGATCGGTAGCGTCGCCCCTGGCCGTTAGCATGATAACTGGAGTGTTGGTGAATTCGCGCAATCTCCGCAATACATCAAAGCCCTGGATACGCGGTAACATGACGTCCAGTACAATGGCATCGAACTCATTGCCCTTACATCGCTCTATGGCATCAGCACCATCGTGGACACTGCTGGTGTCGAAACCCTCCAGTTGCAGGAAGTCTTCCAGCAAGGCACAGAGTTCCCGGTCGTCATCAATAATCAGGATATTTGGATTCATGCGGTAAGTGTGAATAAAGAATGGCGCTTTGTCATCTCGAATTAACCATCGTTTGCCTTTCTTTACAGAAATTTACACAGCCTGAAAACACCTTTACAGAGCCTCGACCTAGACTATTTGCAACCTGACCAAACAGGTGTCCAAACAAACAAGGTGGAGCACACTATGAACAAACTAATCGTATCAATTTTGCTGGCTTCCGGATTGGCAGTTCTGCCCGGACTCGCCCTGGCGCAACCAGGCCTCAGTCGCGGTGGGCCTCCCGGCCTGGATCATCTGGATCATCTGGATATGCTTGCGGATCAAATCGGTTTGAGCGAGGAACAGGGCAGCCAAATTGTCGAAATAGTAAATGCAGGACAATTGGCCACGGCTGTTGATCGTGAAAGGATGCAACAGATACGCGATGAGCTTCGTGCCATGACAGCTAGTTTTGAGCCCAGCCAGGCCCAGATCCTCGCCGATGAGATGGGTGAGATAAGTGCCAGGTTGGTTTACAGCCGCGCTGAGAGTCACGCGGCAGTACGTCAGGTGTTTACCGATGAGCAGAAAGTCCTGCTGGACGAGCTACGGGCTGAGCACGACGGTCATCGCGGTAGCCGTGGTTTTCCCCGCGGAGGTGAAGAGTAGTAATCCTTTTTATATCAGACCCTACAGCTCCTCGACTGACAATCCCAACTCAGCAACCATATCCATTGAGGATTCAAGACCGGTCTGGCTGGTGATTACAGCAATGCTGGCCTGCTCCGGTTGCAGGTAGGTTTCTGTGACCCTGAGCAGGTCGTCTATGCGCAGTTCCAGTATGCGCTGTCGAAAGCGCTCACGCTGCTGGTGACTGCGACCAAACAGGGCATTGTGATAGTGCTGTTTGGCCTCTCCTGCTGGTGAACTGGGTTTGTCGAGGCTGCCTACCACGCCGAGAATGGCCTGTTCCAGGGCCGCGTATTCGTGGGTGGTTTCCAGCATCCAGGCGATGGATGCATTGAAATCTGCCAGCGTCTCTGCCAGGCGAGGATCGCGATAGGAAAAGAACCGAAAAGCGGCAATGCTGGAGTCCTGGGATGCGCCGCCGCCGTAGGCCCCGCCCTGTTCGCGAATGTGAGTATGTAAAAAGCCGTTGCGCAAAAACCCCCCAAGAACGGTGAGGGCGGCAGCGTCTTCGTGTTCAACCGGTACGGTTGGAAAGGCCTGGGCGCAAAAGTTTACCTGGGTATTGGCAACCCAGACTTCACGGCGCATGCTTTTCTGGGAATCAGGGTGATACAGCGCCTGGTGCTCAGACTGGCGGCTGTCAGCAGACCAGGTTGCCTCGCAGTCAGCGACACAGGCGGCAAGGTGTTCATGTTCGGCAATGGTCAAAAATGTGCGTGGCATTGAGACAGTTCTGGTATGGAGAGCCTGCAGGCGATCAGCAAACAGCTTGAGCTGCTGTGGATCATTGAGACTGTCGTCCAGTTGCTTACAACTGCGTATGCCAACCAGGCCGGAGAGTTCGTGATTCAGGGCTGCGATGGGGCTCATACCGGCGCTGGCAGCCGCCATCGCCAAACCGTGGCCGTTACCGGTAACAGACTGCTCGCGCCGGGCTCGTTGCTGTGCGACCAATTCCCGAATGCGATCCAGTTCATCAAAGCGCGCCAGCTCCAGTGTGTCTCGCATTAACTGGCTCTGTTGCCGCTGGTTTCTTACCAGCGCCTTGGAAGACAGGATGCTAAACGCCTTGACGCTCTGTTCGTCATCTACTGCGCCGCGCATGCTGGTGAAGGCATTGATGCTGCCACAGGTAGCCGACTGCCTGTCTTGCACGCTGAGGTAATCGGCATCTCCCAGCCCCAGTTCGGTTAGCACGTTGCTGTAGTAGGGCAGTATTTCCATCTCCTCCCTGTCCAGTTGCGGCAGCTGAGAAATGACCTGTTGATACACCAGGCCATTGGTGCCCTGGCTGTAGGTGGTACATGGAAAGGCCCCGGGTTCGGGAGTGTGTGGGCTCAGTTCAGGTAGGTGAGGAGGAACATCACTCAGCTCCACTTTTGGCAGAATAGAGTCGTCATCTTCCTGGGCCTGCCTTTGCGCCAGTGCTTCGGTGTCGATAATAATTTGCTGTACCTGGGCATCACTCAGGCCGGCCTTTATTTTTGCCAGCCTGGCGCTTTCCTGTTGTTGACGCTGCGCGGAAAGCTCACGATCTGGTTTCATCACCAGCGTGACACGGTGCGGATTGTCCAGCAACAGGCGTTGTGCCAACTCGCGGATATAGCCTGGATCACTGATGCGTTGTCGCAGTGTATCCAAAACCGGGTCTACGTTGAGCGCTTCAATCGGATCAGCGTAATGAGTGGCACTACCCAGCGCCGTGAGTATCAATTGCAGGCCGTAGGGATAACCATCGCCGGAAATTTCGCGCTGCTGCAATTCCAGCTGGTGCAACACCGCTTCCAGTTTTTCTGCTTCTACACCCTCTTCACTAACCCGTTGCAGCACCTGCAAAATCATTTCTTCCACCGCATCAGCATGGGCAGCTTCACTGCCCTCAATGCCGCAGACAAATACCATCTCCCGCATGGATTCCTCCAGCCCACACAGCGGAGAAGGAGCCTGTCCCAGATCGGTTGTTTCCAGCGCCTGTAGCAAAGGCGATGCGCTGTTGTCCAGCAATACGCTGGCCAGCAGCTGCGCCTCCAGCATCTGCTCCAGGTCAGAGCTGTCGCCCAGTAGCCAGGCGACAACGATGTGGGTTTTATTGTCGCTGCTACCGGTGTCGTCAAAAGCGTAATTTTCCTCTATCCGCAACGGGGCTTTTAGACGTTGCTCCGGTGGTACGGCTATCTTATTGTCCAGCCGCTCAAACTTCGAGAGTGCCTGCTCTTCAAAAATTGATTGGTGCTGCGCCGCCGGCATATCGCCAAAGGTCATAAAAATCGCATTGCTGGGGTGGTAGTGAGTGCGATAGAAACTCTGCAGTTGCTCATAGCTCAAATCGGGGATGCAGGCGGGTTCGCCACCGCTATTGTAGTGATAGGTGGTGCTGGGAAACAGGTGGTGACACAGGGTTTGCCAGAGCGTAGTGGTAACCGAGCTCATGGCGCCTTTCATCTCATTGAACACCACTCCTTTGAAGACCAGCTCGGAGTCGGGGTTGTCGGCTTCGGCAAACTCGATGCGGTGGCCTTCCTGGGCGAAATCCAGTGGGTCCAGTCGCGAGAAAAATACCGCGTCCAGGTAGACATCGAGCAGGTTTCTGAAGTCCTTGGCGTTCTGGCTGGCAAAGGGGTAGGCGGTCCAGTCGCTACTGGTAAAAGCGTTCATAAAGGTATTGAGGGAGCGGCGCAGCATCAGGAAAAACGGGTCGCGTACCGGGAAGTGCTCGCTGCCGCACAAGGCCGTGTGCTCAAGGATATGCGCCACCCCTGTAGAGTCCTGGGGTACCGTGCGCAAGGCCACCAGGAAGACGTTCTCGTTGTTTTCGGCGGCCAGGTGGTAGTGCATGGCGCCGGTGGCGCGGTGCTCGAATTGCTGTACCTCCAGGTTGAGTGAATCTATGTATTCACTTCTAAGCAGGTCGAAGGCGGGGTGAGCCGCAGGGGCCTCTGACATGGGCATGGTTTTCTCTGGCTGGGAATGAGCGCGCTATTCTAGCCTATTTTTCGCCCGTAGCTCGATTTGATAGAGCCAGGGCCAGTTTTTCCCGGTCACCCAGAGCTCGCCGGTGTCCGGGTCACGGGCGATACCATTGAGTACACCTGTGTCGGACCGGCGCTGATCGGCAGGCAGTAAATTGTGAAGGTCAATACGGCCGATTACCTCTCCTGTCACAGGATCGATCATAAGGATCCAGTCAGTGAGCCAGATATTGGCCAGAATGTAGTCCGGGGTCCACTCCAGTTCGTTGAGGTGGCGCACGGGCTGGCCCTGGTCATGCACCTTAATACTGTGCAGCTGCCGCCAGCTATCGGCGGTGAGAAAGTGCAATTGATCGCTACCATCACTGTAAATTAAGTGCTTGCCATCGTTGGTCAACCCCCAGCCCTGCCCCGGCAGCGAGAACTCCTCGATCAACTGCAATTTGGGGAGTTGATATACCCTGGCAATGCCGGCGCGCCAGGTCAGCTGCACCAGTTTGTCATTGAGCAGGGTGATGCCCTCACCAAAAAGCTGGCGCGGTAGCCGCTGGCTGTGTAGTAATTTGCCATCGGCGAGATTGAATACCCGCAGCTTTGACTTTCCGTACTGGCCCGTACTCTGGTAGAGCTTGCCGGCACGGATTTCCAGACCCTGGGTATAGTCACTGCGGCTGTGAGGCAGTTTCTTGAGAATCACTGCCTCATAAATTGGCGCCGCCAGAACAGTCGAGCTCAAGACGAGACATAGCAGTACGCTTAGCAGTGATTTCATATTCGCTTGCGGGCCAGGTCGCGAACAATAAACCGGGCCGGTGACAGGGCGCGGCAAAGGCTGCTATCGAGGGGCCGGGGTTCGCCGCAGATTTGGGTGGCGAGTAGTTCCGCCGTCAATGGGGCGGAGGTGAGGCCCCGGGAACCGTGGGCGGTACTAACGTAGAGGCCTGGCAGGTAACTGCCCAGCTGTGGCAAAACTTGCCTGGCATTGCGGCGCAGTGCGGCGTAGTCCTGGCAAAAACGTTTATAGTCTGGAACTGGCCCAGCGATAGGCAGGTAATCTGGACTGGCCGTGCGAAAGCCAACTCGCCCCGCCAGTGGCTGTTTCGCAATAGACTGAATTGTGTCCTGCAGGATGGGAATAGCATGTGCCAGCTTTGCCAGGTTGGTGGCGTGATCCGCAGCCCGCAGGGCGGTGTCTGTATCATCTATATCAAACGTGGCACCGATGCAGTGCTCGCCATTTCTTGCCGGCGGCAGGTAGCCGTCGTGGCAAATTACTGTGCGCAAGCGGGCCAATTCCTTGTGGCTGGCAATATGGGATACCTGCCCGCGTATTATTTGTAGAGGTAACCATTCAAGTTGCGGCCAATTACCACTGGCGCTGCCTGTAGCGATGATGGCGACTTCACTTTGGGAGATGATCTGACCACCCTCTGAAACTGCCAGCCAGCTGCCATCATCCTGTTGCAAGCGACTGATAGTGCTGTGCTCCAGGACCTCTATATTAGCGTGTGATAGCAGTGCCCGGCACACAGCAGGCGGGTGCACCCAGCCTGCTGTGGGGAAGAACAGGCCACCACCACAATGGTCCAGTCCGCTAACCTGCCGGGCAGTCTCGTCATCCATTACCTGCACAAGCTCCGGCAGGGACGCTATAGTCGACCACAGGACGTGTTCTTCATTAAGGTCATCCATCAGGTGCAGGGCGCCACACCACTCGATATCCTCGCCCGGTCGCAGCGCCGCGGAGTCCACCAGGGCCTGGTAATAGCGGATAGCAAAATCATAGCTATGTAGTGAGAATTCATTCAGGTCTGAGCGGCGGTGCGAAAGGCGCGTATAGAGTACGCCCTGGCTGTTGCCAGAGGCGGCTGCGGCGATATTTTCCGCCTCGATCACAGTCACTGACCAGCCACGCCTGGCCAGGGCGGCGGCGCAGGTGCTGCCCGCCAGTCCCGCCCCGATGACCAGTGCCGTTTGACAGTTCTTATTGCCAGGACTGATATGCCATGGCGTGTGGCTTGCTGCGGTGTTCTTGCCGGGTCCCTGAAAACGACCGTACAGCATTTCCCTTTTGCCACCAAAGCCTGCCAGTTTGTCGACCTCGAAACCCACTGCTTCAAGCCCCCTGCGCACGTGGCTGGCGGAGGTGAAGGTAGCAAAGGTGGTGTCAGTGCGGCTGAGACTTGCCATACTGCCATAGAGCTTTTCGGTCCACATGTCGGGGTTTCTGGAGGGTGTAAACCCGTCCAGAAACCAGGCTTGCACGTCAATATCCGGGGATTCTGCCAATTTTTCCAGTGCCTCACCGGCATCATCGTAAAACAGGTCCAGGATAAGCCTGCCATGCTCCAGAATAATGCGATGCTGGCCAGGTATGGGAACAGGATAGTTGTGCAACAGGGCCGTGCTCAGACGTTGCAGGGAAGGCCATGCGGCGTGGGCCCTGCGCAACTCAGCTAACCTCAGGGGGTATTTTTCCACGCTGATGTAGTGTAATTGCGCTGTGCGTGGAGCATGGCGTAACCAGGCCTGCCAACAGACCAGGAAATTGAGCCCCGAACCAAAACCGGTTTCAGCGATGGTGAATCGGTCGGATGTTGTGTGTTGCCAACGTTCTACCAGCTTGTTACCAGCCAGGAAAACATACTCTGTTTCCTCGACGGCACTGACGCTGGAAAAATACACATCATCGAATTGCCTGGATCTGGGTGCACCCTGCGCATCCCAGCTGATATCGGCGCGTGGCGCGCTTACCCAGCGCCTGTCTGAACTCATGACCTGGTGGGCATAGGTCCGATGTAGGGCAGCCAGGGCGGTAGTTCTGCCCACTGTGTGGCTTTGAGTTCATCTACCGGGATAACGTGTAATTCCGAGTCAGCACCGCGCAGCTGACTCAGCGTTATCAGGTAGTCGCTGTTGTCCTGGGTGATAAGTTCTGCTGACCAGTCTTCTCTGCGAACTGTAAAGGTGGCCGTACCGCCCTGTAGGGAAACCTTGCCGATGTACTGAGACTTACCCAGTGCTTTGAGACTGTGCGAGCTGCTGCTAATCAGCTTGCCATCCCTGCGCACCTCAACATGAAAGATAATGTCCAGTTCACGTCGCTGTATGGGCATCGAATTGTCGGCCAATCGACGGCTGATGTTTTCGAGAGCCGCCACGCTCTCAGGCCCGCTGAGTCTGATCTTGGACAGGGAAAAGTCACTGCCGCCGGTATCGATGTCCTCTTGCGCTGGTGCAGTGCCGGCGATTGCCGCCGCCTCAGTCCGCGCCTCTTCAGCATAGTAATTGCGTAGCAGAGTCCTGAGCCTGGCAACATCCGCAGCGTCGGGATTATCTTCTTCAGTGACTGAGTTCCTGGCGGCTTTCTCTCCCGCTGGCATAAGCTGGGCCATCAGCTGCGATTCTCGTTCAGTAATATCCAGCAGTTGCCGGCGTGAGGACTGCAGCTGCTTTGCCAGAGTCCGCAGGGCTGCATTGGGAGTTGCCTGGTCTTGCGAGCTGGCGCCCAGTAGTTCGATCGAGGTTTCATATTGGGAGATGTTTCGCTCAACCTGGCGCTGTTGCTGGCGCAGCAGGTTTAGCTCTGCTGCCAGTTGATCGCCACCGGCCTGGCCGATAGCGGGTGAGGCGGTGACGCCAAGTAACAGGCTGGCGATTGCTAAAATAAGGCGACAATAGATCATGGATTGATCATAGCAGAGCTTATTCGGTAGTTGTAAGAGGCGACGCTGGTCTTTGTACAGGGCAGGGTTTAGACTTGCCGCCATGAGTAAACTACAGAATTACAAAATAGCTCCCGACAAGTTTTTGACCATTGCCACTAACGTTCTTTTCAAGACGCTGTTGGAGGTGCCGCGAACTACCGCCAAGAATGTTTTTAATGCGATCAGCGAAGGCAAACGCGTCTCACTGCTGGATATGCGCATGGACGATGATGGTGATGTGCGGTTTGACCTGGCCCTGGATTACAGTGAGTATCGCGGCGAACGCCTCAATTTTACCTCTTTCCGTAACAGTTTGACCGTGTTGATAGGATCGCTGGGCGAGAATCTACGGCAGGGCTCGCAAGTGCCGGTTTTCACCGAAGAGAATGATGGCAGCATGTTATTTGGTGTGCCCGGCATCACGGAAAACGACGCTGGGCAACAGAACGTGCTGATGCTGGGTGTCAACCTGGCTAGCTCGGCTACCGTGTTGCTCAAATTGCAGTATTTAAACCCGTCACAATTTGAGCTTCAGCAGGAAGAAAAGCAGGCTTAAGCCACAGTAACGGTGGGTAGCGCTGGCCGCTCTATAGTGAGTTTTTCGGTGGGAGCCACCACTTCGGCCGTGCCGGTAGCTACCGTTTTGCCGTGTTGGTTCACGACTGTGCACTCCAGTGTTACGAAGCGCTTATCGTCACGTTTGTTGGTCACTTCCAGTTGTACAGTGATCTCGTCATCAATTTTTACGGGCAATCGAAAACGTAAACTCTGACCCAGGTAGATAGTGCCTGGACCGGGTAGTTCCATGGCAATGGCTGCTGAAACTATGGCGCCGGTTAGCATACCGTGCGCAATTCGTTCTTTGAATGGGGTGGTGGCGGCAAATTTAGCGTCCAGGTGCACGGGATTTACATCGCCAGACAGGGCGGCAAACAGCTGGATATCCTTTTCCGCAATACGTTTGCTATAGCTGGCGGTCTGGCCAATGCTAATCTCGTCATAGGTATAATTGGTGAGCTGACTCATAGAGTGTCTCCAGGCGACTGTAATAGAGCGCGCATTGTAAACTAGCTGAAAAATGAATACTGCACTAGATCCCGAGACTATCACCTTCCCTGCCGACCTGCCCGTGGTGCAGCGGCGGGAGGATATTGCCAGGGCTATTGAAAATCATCAGGTGGTGATTATCGCCGGCGAGACCGGGTCGGGGAAAACCACTCAACTGCCCAAAATATGCCTGCAGCTGGGCAGGGGTGAGCGGGGCCGCATTGGCCATACGCAGCCACGGCGCCTGGCCGCCAGAACGGTGGCGGTGCGTATTGCGCAGGAGCTGGGCGAGGAGCCGGGCGCAACGGTGGGTTACCAGGTTCGGTTTACCGATAAGGTCACCGACAGTACCCGTATCAAGTTGATGACGGACGGGATTTTACTGGCGGAGATCCAGCGCGACAGACTTCTGAAGCAGTACGATACGCTTATTATCGACGAGGCGCATGAACGCAGCCTCAATATTGATTTTCTGCTGGGGTATTTGAAGCAACTGCTACCGCGGCGGCCGGATCTGAAACTTATCATTACCTCGGCAACCATAGATGTGGAGAGTTTCTCCAGCTATTTTGAGGATGCACCCGTTATCGAGGTGTCTGGCCGCAGCTTCCCCATAAGCACGCACTACCTGGAACCCACCAGTGAGGACACAGAGGCTGCCGCGCCTATAGTTGCCGCTGTGGAATCTATCCTGGCCAGGGACTACGGCGCTGCCGGCGATACCCTGGTGTTTCTCAGTGGAGAGCGGGAAATTCGTGAGACAGCCAAAGCTTTGCGCAACCGTTCTCTGCCGGGGGTGGATGTACTGCCACTGTATGCCAGGCTCTCCCAGGCAGAGCAAAATCGCGTCTTTGAAACGGGTAAGCGACGCGGAGTGCGAGTTGTTCTGGCGACCAACGTGGCAGAAACCTCCTTGACGGTGCCAGGTATTCGGTTTGTGATCGATACTGGCCTGGCACGCATGAGTCGCTACAGTTATCGAACCAAGGTCCAGCGTCTGCCTATAGAGCCGATTTCCCAGGCTAGCGCCAATCAACGACAGGGGCGCTGCGGACGCGTGGCTGATGGTGTTTGCCTGCGACTTTACAGTGAAGACGATTTTCTGAGTCGGCCTGAGTTCACTGAGCCCGAGATCCAGCGCACCTCTCTCAGCAGCGTGATTTTGAAAATGCTAGGGCTGGGGCTGGGTGATGTCGGTCGGTTCCCGTTCATTAACCCACCCGATAAGCGGCTGGTTCGCGATGGCTATAAACAGCTGGAAGAACTGGGAGCTGTGGAGGTGGGTGGTGCCTTGACTGGCGCCGGGCGACGCATGGCTGACCTGCCCGTTGACCCGCGCTTTGCGCGAATGCTGTTGGCAGGAGCCGAAAGCGGCTGCCTGGCAGAGATACTGGTTATCACCAGCGCCTTGAGTGTGCAGGACCCCCGTGAGCGACCCGCCGATAAACAACAGGCGTCAGACGAGAAACATCGGCGTTTTTGGGATGAGCGCTCCGATTTTGTCGCCTGGCTGGCGCTGTGGAATTACTATGAGGAACAGCGCCAGCAATTAAGCCAGAATCGCTTGCGCAAGCTGTGTAAGCAGGAGTACCTGGCTTATATGCGCATGCGAGAGTGGCGCGATGTTCATTTCCAGTTGACAGTAGCCTGCCGTCAATCTGGTCTGCGTCAGAACCGGGACGCAGCAGACTACGAAACACTGCACCGGACGCTGTTGACCGGGCTGCTGGGAAATATGGCCCAGTGGCAGGAGGGCCATGAATACCTGGGCGCACGTAATCGCAAACTGCAGATTTTTCCGGGCTCATCGCAGTTCAGGAAAAAGCCAAAGTGGATGTTGAGCGCCGAAATCGTCGAGACCTCTAAAGTGTATGCGCGCTGCGTTGCCAGTATTGATCCTCGCTGGGCTCTGGATGTAAATCCGGGCCTGCTCAAGCATCATTACTATGAACCGCGCTGGCAGGAGCGTAGTGGTCGCGTCATGGCCTACCAGAGAATCAGCCTGTACGGACTGACCCTGGTGGATAAGCAAAATGTGCACTATGGTCCCATCGATACTGCTGCATCGCGGGAAATCATGATCCGCTCAGCGCTGGTGGAGAACCGTACGCGACAGCCACCTGCATTTCTCAGGCACAACATGAAGCTGGTAGCGGAGTTGGAACAGCTGGAGTCGCGTTATCGGCGCCGCGACCTGTTGGTCGACGAACAGGTAATGTTCGATTTTTATGCAGAGCGCCTGCCCGACAACATTACCACCATGGGACGCCTCAAGGCCTGGCTCAAAAAGACCAAGGGGGCAGATCAGGCGCTGCGCATGCAGCGTGAGCAATTGTTGCTTCGCAGCATAGATGAGCAAGTGGGCAATCAGTTTCCCGATAGCCTGACCTGGGATGACCTGGAACTGTCCCTGAGTTATCACTTTGAGCCGGGTCACATTGCCGATGGTGTTTCCCTGACCATACCGGTGGGTTTGTTGAATCGCGTACCGCGTTTTCGCTTTGAGTGGCTGGTGCCCGGGCTACTGCGAGAAAAATGTATTCAGATGCTCAAGGTTTTGCCCAAGGCGCTGCGCAAAAAACTGGTGCCCGTTCCCGACTACGTGGATCGGGCGCTGGCTCAATTGTCGCCGGATGATCGCCCGTTGGCAGCGGCGCTGGCGCAGCGCCTGAAGGACATGACGGGAATCAGCATCGTGCCCGAAGATTGGCAGCTCGACAAACTGGATGATTACTACCGCATGAATTTTAGAGTTGTTGATGCCGGTGGACAATTGATCCGACAGGGACGAAACCTGTCTGAACTGATTGAGAATAGTCGCCAACAGACCCGCGATAGTTTGCGCACCGATGTGAGTGAGGGACCCACGGCTACCGGCCTGACACGCTGGACCTGTGGTGATTTGCCGAAGATCTGGCGCAGTCGCCAGGCCGGGGTTGATATTCAGTCTTACCCCGCCCTGGTTGACAGGGGCGATAGCGTAGATATCGAGTTACTGGACTATCCCCAACAGGCTCAACTATCCCATCAGCGGGGTCTGCTGCGACTCTATCGCTTACAGTGCACCCAGCCGGTGCGTTACTTGCGCAAGCAGTTGTTGCGTGGCAATGAAGCCAGTCTCGCCCTGGCGAGTGCGGGCCTGAGCCGTGAAGGCTTACTGGATGATCTGATTGACGCGACTTTTTCCCAGGCGATACTGGCGGGGAAGGAGTTGGCGCGTAGCCAGCCAGAGTTTGAAGCGGCCCTGCAGGCCGGTCGCGGTGACCTGGTCACCTGTGGCAATGACTATGAAAAGTTGATGCTGAATACACTGCCAGTGCTGGGTGATGTGCGACATCGCCTGGCGACACTGGAGGGTCGCAATTGTGAGTATGTGCGATCAGATATAGAACGACAGATCAGGGGCCTGTTTTCCGGTTCATTCATGAGTGTGACGCCGCATCAGTGGCTGAGCCATTACCCGCGCTACAGTAAAGCCATGTTGTTGCGCCTGGAGCGACTGGGTGGCCAGCTCCAGAAGGATAAGCAACATACCGACACACTCACCGAGTTGGGCGACCTGTTGCAGGATTACCTGGACCCGCATGAGGATGGCTTGCTTATCAATCCTGAATTACTGCGCTACCGCTGGTTAATAGAAGAACTGCGAGTGTCATTCTTTGCCCAGTCACTGGGTACCTCTGTGCCGGTCTCTGTAAAGCGCCTGCAGGAGCAGTGGCAGCGGGTAGAGCAGTGGAAATTACAAAATCCGGTTTAGTATTGGTGATCTGATTGTCTAAAATTACCAGATATGTGTTGTGCAACATGAAACTAGTTTGTTAATACTAGGTCATAGTACGCACGGTGAGTTGAAAAGCAGTGAGCTCTTCACTGACTAAGACGTACTTGTAACCAGTCAAAAGAACTGAAATGGAGTCAATATGGCCTACATGAAAAAACCCCTGGCAGCTGCGCTTGGTGCAGCTTTTCTGGCGACCTCGGTCGCTCCCATGGTATCTGCTGATACCAATCCTTTCGCAGCGAACCAGTTGAGCGGAGGTTACGACCTCGTCAACTACTCTCACCATGAAGCGGATGAAAAAGGCGAAGCCGAAGGTAAATGCGGTGAAGGTAAAGGCAAAGCCGAAGGTAAGTGTGGCGAAAGCAAAGCCAAAGCCAAAGCCGAGGGTAAGTGCGGTGAAGGTAAGTGTGGCGAAGGCAAAGCCAAAGCCAAAGCCGAAGGTAAGTGCGGCGGTGACAAAGCCGAGAAAGAAGGAAAGTGCGGCGAAGGTAAAGCCAAAGCAGAAGGCAAGTGCGGTGGCGACAAAGCCGAAAAAGAAGGAAAGTGCGGCGGCGCGTGATCGTGGCTGATACTACCGAGAGTTTCCAGGGAGCTGGACTCGGTTTGAGACGGGCCCTTTTGGGCCCGTTGTCAGATATGGCGCCAGATAGCGTTGATTTTATGGAGGTGGCGCCAGAAAACTGGATCAATGTGGGTGGCCGCTTTGGCCGGCAGTTTAATGAACTGTCTGAGCGCTACACGATTTCCCTGCATGGACTGTCCCTGGATATCGGTGGTTCGCAACCACTTGATCGGGAACTGATAACATCGATCCGTGATTTCATGCAGTTGCACAATTGCCCGACCTATACCGAGCACCTCACCTATTGTGCCGATGACGGACATTTGTATGATCTGCTTCCCATACCCTTTACGGAAGAGGCCGTGCGACACGTTTCAGGCAGGGTGCGTGAAGTTCAGGATATTCTTGGGCAGCGCATTGGACTGGAGAACGCGTCCTATTACGCGGTGCCTGCGCCGGAGATGAGCGAGGGTGAATTCATCCGGGCTGTGCTTGAAGAAGCAGATTGTGATCTGCTGCTGGATGTGAACAATATCTACGTTAACAGCATCAACCATCGCTACGACCCCCTGGAATTCTTGCGAAACTTGCCGCTGGAGCGCGCCAGGTATATTCATGTTGCCGGTCACTACGACGAAGCTGAAGACCTCAAGATCGATACCCATGGCGCCGATGTAATCGACCCGGTATGGAGCTTGTTGGAGGAGGCCTATAGGTTGTGCGGGCCGCTTCCGACATTGCTGGAACGCGATTTTAACCTGCCGCCGCTGGCGGAGCTGTTGACTGAGGTTGAACATATTCGCAGCCTCCAGGCTCGCATTAAGTTAGAGAATCGCAGCTATGCCTGAACCCAGTGATTTGCTGACAACCCAGCGGGAATTCACGGCGCATATCCGTAACCCGGCTGAAGCTCCGATTCCATCGGGCATCGAAAGCCGGCGTATGAAAATATACAACGACCTTATTTACAACAATATTGAAGATTTTATCAGTGGCGGATTCCCGGTTCTGCACAGCCTGTACCGGGCTGAAGACTGGCACCGCCTGGTGCGTGGCTTTGTGAGTAATTACCGCTGCCACTCCCCCTATTTTCTCGAAATCAGCCAGGAATTCCTCAATTATTTGATGCAGGACTACCAGCTCCTGCCCGTCGATCCACCCTATTTGTTGGAACTTGCACATTACGAGTGGGTTGAACTGGCCCTGGATGTGGCAACCGAGGAGCCAGAATTCGAGGAGTTGCAAGCTGAATGTGACCTGCTGGCTGGCGTGCCGCAGCTTTCCCCGCTGGTCTGGTCATTGCAGTATCGCTTCCCGGTGCACCTTATCGGCCCGGGTAATGAGCCCGATGTAGCGCCGGAGGAAGCAACCTATTTGGTGGTGTACCGCAATAGCGATGAAGAGGTGAAGTTTCTGGAATCGAATAGCGCCACCGCGCGTTTGCTGGAATTACTTGAAAACAATGATGAGTCGCGATCGGGTAGAGAGTTACTGGAGCAACTGGCCGGGGAAATGAACGCTGACTCCCTGACACCCGTGGTGGAGTTCGGTGCACGGATGCTGCAACAGTTTTTGCAGCTTGGAATCGTGCTGGGTTGTGTAGGGTCGAATTGATTCGACCAATGCCAGAGTTAGGAAGACTCATCAATCCGAAGTCATAGTCTGGACTCAGACCCCGGATGACAGCTACTATTCAACGCACTTGTACGAGTAGTTGCCTTCATGACACAAATATTTCAGCGTCTGCTGATAATTGCTCTTCTATTTGTGAGCACCGGCTGTGCTACAGCTCAGGAAGAGCCCAACGTCGACCCCTTCGAAGGGGTTAATCGCGTAATGTTCAGCTTTAATGATGGGCTGGACAGCTATGTGCTCGCGCCCACGGCGCGGGGTTATAAAACAATCACGCCGAGCTTTATGCAGCGCGGCATACGTAATTTCTTTGCCAATCTCTATGATCTCAATGGCGCCGTGAATGCAAGCTTGCAGGGCAGGTTCCAGCAGGTCGCCCAGAACAGCGGCCGATTTGTAGTCAACACAACTGTTGGCATGCTCGGTTTTGTCGATGTGGCCACTGAAATGGGAATAGCTCCCTACCGCACCGACTTTGGCCACACGCTGGCAATATGGGGATTCAGGTCTGGTCCCTATTTAATGGTGCCTTTCTTCGGGCCACGAACTATTCGCAGCGGCACAGGCACCGTCTTTGATACGGTAGTTTCTGTGCAGTGGCAACTCGATACCAACACTCGTGATGCCCTGTTTGCACTGGAAATTATTGATAACCGCGCCGCATTAATAGCGGCGGAAGGCCTGATTACCGGCGACCGCTACCTTTTTATTCGCGATGCCTATCTGCAGCAGCGCGAATACTTTGTTAATGATGGTGCGGTTGAAGACACTTTCTCTGACTACGATGAAGAATTCGATTGGGATGAGTAAAGTTGTCAATTTGTGAAATCCTTGGCAGATTCCACTGCCCTTGCTTGCAGCTCCTATACTGGAAGAGTAGTGTTCCGCGATTGATCAGGAATGAACATCCATGATAGAGCCAAGCGGGAAGGTCCTGCTGCTTGAAAATGACCCGACAACTGCTGACGCCCTGGCCGACAGGCTGGCGGAGCGGGGGTTCTACGTTGAGATCGTCTCAGAAGTGGACCCGGTACTCGATGTTGATATCGACGATGATGTCGATGTGGTGCTTTGCGATATCGATATGCCTGGCATTGACTGGGAAGCTGTCTTTGAGATGCTCACCGAACGGCAGCTGGAGATATCTGCGATCATGCTCTCTTCTCAAGGAGACGTGGTCGATGTTTTGACCGCGCTGCGTTTGGGCTTCAGCGACTTTTTCCTCAAACCCCTGGATGACTGGGATGCCCTGCTCTCCTCGGTGGAGCGCTGCGCGCGCCGTAGCGCCTTGCGACGCGAGAATCTGGCTTATCGCAAGCAGTTGGAAAGCACCAACGTGGAACTGCGCGGCACTGTGCAGGTGTTGGAGCAGGATCAACAGGCCGGGCGTCACGTGCAGATGCGTATGCTGCCAGAATCACCCATGCAGATCGGGAATTACATTTTCAGTCACTCGGTTATCCCCTCTCTATACCTGAGTGGAGATTACACTGATTACTTTCGGGTAGGGGATGGGCATGCGGTATTTGTCATCGCGGATGTCTCCGGGCACGGCTCTTCCTCTGCGTTCGTAACGGTAATGCTGAAACACCTGTTTGCGCGCAAACGCTCGGATTACCTCCACCGGGACGATCCCATGATTCTGCAACCCGTGTCCATGTTACAGTGCGCTAACCTCGATTTGCTGGAATTGGGCATCGGCAAGTTTGCGACGGTAATCATGGGGGTGATCGATCTGCAAGAAAATAACATGCGCTATAGCATAGCCGGCCATTTGCCACTGCCGGTGCTGGTGACCAATGAAGGAGCGGCGTATTTGCCTGGCGAGGGCACGGCGGTAGGCATCATGGAGGACGCGGAGTACCAGGAGCATCAACTGCTGCTCCCCGAGCAGTTTATGCTGGCCCTGTTTACCGATGGCATCCTCGAAATATTGCCGCCAGATAACCTGGTGGAAAAGGAGAAATACTTTCTGGACGTGTTTTCCCAGAGCTGTGATTCACCCGAGCAGATTGTTTTAAGCCTGGGCCTGGACCAGGTTAGTTCTGCGCCGGATGATATAGCTGCCCTGTTCATTGGCAAGGGTAATTGAGGTGACCAAGGGTCGTATCCTGGCAGCTGAGCACGATGGTGCTTACGCATTAAAACTGGTGGGTGATGTTCGGGTAAACCTCTGCACGTCTATAGACGATTATTTTGAACACATGTTTGAGGACCCTCATTTTGAGAGTGTGATGGTAGATCTGTGTGAGGCTGAGGGCATAGACAGCACTACGCTGGGATTGCTGGCCAAGTTGGCCTTGCGGGTTCGCAAACAATACGGGCTGCGCCCGGCTATCTATTCAAGCAACTCAGGTATTAACCGTTTGCTGGCCAGTATGGCCTTCAACAAATTATTCGATATCCGCGAAGAAGCCTGTGACAACACCGACTGTATCAGCGATATACCTTCAGTCAATGCAGACCCCGTCAGTGCGAGGGAGAAAGTCATCGAGGCGCATCGTATTCTTATGGATATCAGCGATGAAAATAAAGAGCGTTTTCACGATCTTATAGCAGTGCTTGAGCGGGACTAGTCTAACTAGACGCGGTCATTTTCATCTTTAAAAAATCGGTATGGGATACGTAAATCAGATCAGCAACCTGGCGGATAAGCCGCTCCTCGTATTTATCCAGGTCCCCATCTGCAAATGCCACCCGCCACATGGATTGAATCAGCAGCAGTTTTTGTGCCTTACTGTAGTGATCATTGATCAGCTGAGTGAACTCGTACAATGACGTAGCCTTGTCGGCGCGCGCGTGGGCCAGTGTGATCAGCTCTTCAACTTCTTCAGTACTTATTCCCAGGGCAGCATGCAAAACGACTTGCATTGTGCGGTGCTCGGCGCTGTCTGCGACATAGTCGGCGCGGGACATCTCTACCAGCAGGGCGGCAGCCGCCAATTGCAGCTGGTGCTCAATATCGGCGGCGTTGCTGGCACTGGGTTTGGTAAATAATGCTTTCAGGGATTCAATCATCAAAGTTCATCAAAAGATGTTCCAGTTTTAGTTGGTCAGTCACAAAATTGCGTATACCTTCGGCCAGCTTCTCGGTCGCCATCGCATCGTCGTTAAGTTGGTAACGAAACTCGCCTTCTTGCAAGTGTAGTAGATCTTCCTGTTCAGTGGGCGTGCCGGGAGACAATTGGCGCTCCAAAACGCCATTGTCCTCGGCCAGCTCCTGCAGTAGTGCCGGGCTGATGGTGAGTCGATCGCAGCCGGCCAGCGCCTGGATCTCGCCGCTATTGCGAAAGCTGGCTCCCATAACAATGGTCTGGTAGTCGTGTTGCTTATAGTAGTTGTATATTCGTGTTACCGACTGCACGCCAGGGTCATCCTGCGGTTGTCGAATGTTCAGCTCGGTGTTGGCCTTGTACCAATCCAGAATGCGTCCGACAAAGGGAGAGATTAGAAAGGCTCCCGCGTCTGCACAGGCGGCGGCCTGGGAAAAACCAAACAGCAGGGTCAGGTTGCAATTGATACCCTCGCGCTCCAGTAGCTGCGCCGCCTGGATACCCTCCCAGGTAGAGGCAATTTTTATCAGTATGCGCTGGCGTCCCAACCCGGCATCCTCGTACATGGCAATTAGCTTGCGGGCACGCGCAATAGTGGCGGCCGTATCGAAGGAAAGCCGGGCATCGACTTCGGTGGAAACCCGACCTGGCACGATGTCCAGGATCTCGCGGCCAATATCCACCGCCAGGCGGTCGCTGCAGTTAGCCAGTTGCTCCGCGCTACTGCCGCCCTGTTCGTGTGCCCAATGCCGCGCCTGCCGTATCAATTCCTGGTAGTGGGGAAGGGCGGCGGCCTTTAACAGTAACGAAGGATTGGTGGTGGCATCTTCCGGCGCAAACTGCCGTATCGCTTCAATGTCACCGGTATCTGCAACCACCAGGGTCATGGATTTAAGTTGTTCTAACTTGTTGCTCATACGGCTTGTTTCTCTCCTTGCTGGCGCACCAGGTTCAGCGCTTCTTTCAACACATTGACCTCGGCACCTTTTTTATA
>SMVB01171541.1_pt1 | contig 55243 bp, 49 predicted proteins | sample 2456461 | NCBI WGS metagenome assembly SMVB01 (sample SAMN11095934, study PRJNA526329) | marine sediment metagenome | biome: Marine sediment; feature: Surficial sediment; material: Deep marine sediment; isolation source: Hadal surficial sediment | place: Pacific Ocean | collected 2014-05 | depth...
ACGAGCCTCGACTTCGGTCTTCGGCGGGGCATTGACTTCCGCCTCATTCAAGAATACATCATGCATTTAGTCCCAATGCGTATGATGAGAATTCGTCCTGCGGCGAAGAGCGTGGAAGGTTGGATTCGACCGCGTGGACCGTTCGCAACTGTCTTTAGGAGTACCCATGCCCGATTCCGCCCTGATTCAATCCGCGCTCGATCTGCGTGACCTCATCGAAGCCAACGCCGAAGAGACGGAGGCTCAGTGCACCCTGTCAAAGCCCGTCGTGGATGCGATCGAGAAGACCGGGCTCTTTCGCTTGAGCACACCGAAGGAGATTGGGGGTCTCGAAGCGGACGTCGATACGGTGCAAGCCGTCTGCGAAGCCATCTCTTTCGCCGACGGCGCGACAGGCTGGGCCTTCACACAAAACACGATCACGGGCGCCTACCTTTCGTACATCGAACCGGAATTCGCGAAGACCTTCGCCGCGATGCGTGCGGGCGCTGGACATTTCGCGCCCCTCGGTGTCGCCCACGAAGAAGAGGGCGGCTACCGCGTTTCGGGAAATTGGCAGTTTGCGAGTGGTGCTGGACATGCCGAATTCATGGGCGGGGGAGCGGTCATCATGCGAGACGGCGCACCCGCTCCGATGGGGGAGAATGGAAAGCTTCCGCTCGTCGGATTTTTCGTGCCTGCAGAGCTCGCCACTCTCAAAGGCAATTGGGACACGATGGGGCTGCGCGGAACCGGCAGCTTCGACTACGAGATTCCTGAGACCTTTGTCGAGGAAGGCGCGACCTGGAACATCAATATGGGCTACGCACCGCACAAGAGTGGCGGCGCAGTGTACGCACTCGGGCCGCAAGCCTACGGAAGCATAGGTTCGTGCTCCTGGGCAATCGGCGTCGCCTCTCGCGCACTTCATGAAATCGCGGAAATCGCCAAAGCCGGACGCACGCGACTGGGATCCGCTCCGCTTCGGGATCAAGCCGAGTTCCAGCGCAATTTCGGCTTTCATCAAACGGCGATCGAAGCTGCGCGCATTCAGCTGTGCGCGATCTACAACGAGGCCGTCGACCTGATCGACAGCGGCGCGCCGGACGCGGACTGCAGTGCGGCTGTGCGTCGCTCGAAAGCCCATGCGAGCTACATCGTGAAGAACGTGGCCAAGTCCGCGACGGTTTTCGCCTGGGAAGCATCGGGCAGCGCAGGGATGCGCAACCCGAGCCGACTTCAGCGCTGCTTCCGCGACATGCATATTGGTGCGGGCCACCAGGTCTTCGATGACCGCAGTTACTGCGAATTCGCGAAACCCGCGCTCGGCCTCGAGCCTGCGCCTTTCTAGACAGGATGATCTGCTCATTCCCGTACGAGCAACCGCGACACTGCAGGCGTGATCAGGAGGAGCGGATGCCTAAGATGCCCGCCCCGCCTTTGCCTCCTCGGCGCGGCTCCGGCCTGCGATTCGCAGCAGACATTCGTGGAGCTCGAACCAGGCCGTGTGATAGCTATCGAGTCGGGGCGAGACGAGCCAGCGATGATCCCCTGCCACGATGCGATCGAGGGCGCGATCGAGTCGCCTGCGGAAGAGCTCGATCACCGGGGCCGCCTCGGACAGATCGGCGAGCCAGCGATCGATCTCGACATGCAGATCGCGCAATCCCTCGATCACGCCGGCGTCATGGTCGGCGTCGTCGTGTAGGTTCGGGACCGATTCTCCATCGACTTCGCGCATCTGCCAGGCGGTGACGAGCGTCTTCAATTCCGTATTCGGCGGGTCGAACGATTCGAGCAACCGCGCCGTGCGCGAGCCGAGCCGATCGGCCGTGTCGCTCCAGACTTCAGCCGTCCGTCGTTCGCCGGCCTCGCTCAGTGACCAGCCTCGCGCTGTCGGCTCGCCAAGGTAGGCCGCCACGGGCTGAGCCCGCACGATCGAAGCGAGCCGGTCTTCATCGATTCCGAGCGTCTCCGCGATCAGGCCGGAGGTGGCCCAACGCTTGATTGCGAGGACGACCAGGATGTCGCGAATCAGTTCGTCCTCGCCACGCTCTTCGAAGCGAGAATCGGTCTCTACCGATTCGATCTCGCGCTCCGCGGCTTCCGGCGGCACCCGCGCGATCTCGATACCCAATTCGGCCGCCCAACCGAGCAGTGTGTCGACCTCTGGAATCGGCTCCGATGTGACCTCGAATCGCCCGAGAGCGACGGCCCCGAGCGACCCATCGAGCGTCAAGCAGTCGCGAGGTTCGATTCTCGTCCCGTCCAACACGGCGTGATCGGCGAAGACCGTTAAACCCTCGACACCCACCACCGCCGGCTTGCCCCAGGCCCGTGCGACCACCGCCGCGTGGCTCATCAAGCCACCGGTCGCGGTGAGAATGCCCGCGGCCTCGGCCATCCCGTGCACGTCTGCCGGCGAGGTCTCGGCCCGCACCAGGATGGCACGCTCACCTCCGGCCGCCGCAATCGCGACCGCCGAGGGATCGAAGAGCACCGGTCCAGACGCCACACCGGGCGAGGCCCCGATCCCGAAGACGAGGCTCGCCCGGGGGACCAACGAGTCGAGCGGACGATCTGCGCTCGGCGGATCGGCCAGAATATCGATCGTCCGTTCGACCGCCTCTCGCCGGCCGAGCGGAAAGGCCGAATCCCGTACGAGGTCGATCGCGATACGCAGGGCGGCCCGCGGGCTTCGCTTGCCGATGCGCACCTGAAGCAGAAAGAGTTCGCCGGCCTCGATCGTGAACTCGATGTCGCACATGTCCTGGTAGTGCCGCTCGAGCTTGCTCGCCACGCTCTCGAGTTCACGGAAGAGACCCGGCGCCCGTTCGGCCAGCGCCGAGAGTGACTCGACCCGATGCGTTCCCGCGACCACGTCCTCGCCCTGTGCACCCGAAAGAAAGTCGCCGACCAGCCCCGCAAGGCCGGTCGAGGGGTCGCGCGTGAACGCCACACCCGTTCCCGAATCCGGCCCCAGGTCGCCGAAGACCATCGACTGTACGTTCACCGCCGTGAACAGGTTGTCGTCGATTCCCTCGACGCGCCGATAGGTCCTCGCCCGCTCGGAATTCCATGAGGCGACGACCGCTTCGCAGGTGGCCATCAGCTGCTTCCAGGGGTCAGCCGGAATCGTGAGACCCTTCGAGCCGAGAGCCGCGATGACGGCTGCCGCCCGATCACTCAGTGCGCCCGGCTCTCGCTCGCACGTGTCGAGGATCCGATCTGTCAGCTCACCCGGCCGTCCGAGAACGACCTCGACGTAGGTCTGGATGAATCTGCGGAAACAGCTCCACGCGAAGGCATCCCCTCCCCACGCGGCGAGCCCAGCTAGCGTTTCCGGCGTCAGCCCCAGGTCGAGCAGGCTGTCCATCATTCCCGGCATCGACACCGGTGCCCCCGACCGCACGCTCAGCAGAAGCGGCGCTCGCGGATCGCCGAAACGCTTGCCCGTTTTTTCCTCGATCCGCTGGACCGCTTGCTGGATCTGCGGGCGCAGTGCCGACGACGAGCCTCCCGCGAGAGTCGCACGGCAGGCCGTCGTGGTGATCGTGAAACCCGGAGGAACACGCAATCGCAGCACACTGGCCATCTCGGCGAGATTTGCGCCCTTTCCACCCAGTTCGAGTGATTGTGTACGGGGCGAGATCTCCTGGGGCGTGTCGAAGTCGACAATCCAGGGAAGCTGGGCGCGTCGATCCCCGGGTGCGCGACCATCCTCGCGGCTATTTTCCGGCCCGCTTCGCGGCGGCTCCATTCCATCCGCGTCGGCTGCCAGAACTTCGATCGATCCCGTCGTTCCATCGATGCGCAGGAGATCGCCCGTTCGGATCGTTCGCGTCGCGGTCTTCGTGTTGACGATACAGGGGATGCCGATCTCGCGGGCGACGATTGCGCCGTGGCTCATCGAGCCGCCGATATCGGTCACGACACCGCCGGCCACGAGGAAATAGGCCGCCCAACTCGGATCCGTCGTCTCGCACACGAGGATCTCCCCGGGCTCGAGCCGCGCATCCTGCCTGAGGTCCTCGATGACCCGAGCCCGCCCGAGGGCGATGCCCGGGCTGACCCCGATTCCGGAGCGTACGGCCCCAGCGACCCCCGCCCGCCTGTCTTTCGGCGTCGGCATTCCGACCCACGTATCGGGGAGTTCCAGGTTCAGGTAACGCGCTCGTCTGGCCCGTCGATCTGCAATCACAGCCCTCGTGTCCGGGGGCAGCGATCCGAGCAGCTCCGGCATCGTCAAGTAGAACACGTCTCCCACGTCTTCGATCGAGCCTCCCCGGGCGAGCTCCCCGGCCAACGTGTCGGCGGCGCCGCGTGCCACGTCGAATGCCATCATCATCGATGCTTTCCCGAATTCACGGCAGGGTATGTAGACGGCGAGGCCCGCGAAGACGAACCGCGCCGCGATCCGGAGCGGCCCACGGAGGCCCGAGAGCAGCTCCTGTTCCGCGCGCTCACGCTCCTCCACCCGTCGCCGCTCGATGGCACGTGGATTCATCTCCTCTGCCATCGATCGATAGCTCTCGAGCAGGCTTTCGATCGGGCGCGGATCAACGCGCCAGGAGGGGCTCGAGAGTTCTCCCATGAGCGGCCCCTGGAATCCATGCCGTCGCGTGAATTCCACCATGGGCAGCCCATCGCGTGCCACCTTCCACAGGTCGAGGGTCGTCTCGACCTCGACCGACTCGTGACCGCCGAGCAGGGTCATGATGAGATCGGCGCGTCCGGCGCGCACGCATAATTTCGTGAGCATGTTGCAGATCGCGCCCGCAATCTGCGCAGCAGCGGAATGCACGCTGGCGACCCGCACGAACCAGTCGTAGGCCTCTCTGAGACGCGCTTCGGCTCCGTCGACATCGTCGCAGGCCGACGAGGCCGTATTCGTGGCCCACCAACGCTGTGTTTCGTGGTAGTTGCGCTGCACCCGTCGATGAAGGGAGAAGCAGGCTGGCAAGGCTCTGGCGAGGACGATCGGATAGCGCCGGCGTCGCTTGCGTCTCCTCTCCCCGGTCGGAGCCATCCCGAAATAATACTCGTCGAACGCCTCGCTCGACGTCCAGGGCGTCGCGTCGGCGATCTCGCGAAAGAGGTCGACGTTCAGTGCGCTTCGGCCATAGCAGATCGTGACGAGTCGCTCGTCGACTTCCGTCGCGGGCGGTGCCGCGCGCCGGGCAATCACGCCGAGGGTGTGGAAGCCTTGCCTCATGCTGTGGTCGAGTGAATCGTCGGTGAATGACCAGCTCAGGGGGGTCTGCACGCCTGGGACGGCTTCCGCCATGTTTACGCGGGTCCAGGTCGTGCCCGACCTGGAAACACGATGAAGCGGGTCGAGTCCCGCGACGGGCTCGTCGATCGCCGCCATTTCAGACCCTCGGCATCGACGCCGAAGTCTTTCGGGATCGCGTGAACGAACGAAATTTCTCGAGATGCCAGGTGTCCTGCAGCTCCCCCCATCCCAGCCCGCCCGAGAACTCCCAACGAGTGAGGCAGTTCCAGGTGAACATCCAGGGGGTGGCCAGGAACGCCATGCCGTTCACGCAACGGCCGATGGCCTCGAGTTCGCGACCGAGTGCATCCTTCGCCTCGATCACGATGCTAGTGGGCGCGCCGTTCTCTTCGCGCTCGATCCTCCTCGTCCCGGAGACGAGTTCGGCCGCCGTCCCATCGCGCCAGAGGAATCCACGCGTCACGGGTGAACCCGGCTCGTCCGGCGAGGAATAGGAGAGAAACGCATCGGTCGCCGTCTGGCCGTGATCCCAGCCGAGTCGAAAATCGGGATCTTCGACCCGAGGGCCCCAGGATCGATCGCGCATTGAATAACAGTCGACAGGAATCCGCTCACCCCCGAGGACGAGGTGCCCAGTGAGATGACCGGGCTGATCGAAATGCGCCGAAAAGGCGGCGTCCCAATCTCCGCGCCCCACGACATGCGGCTCGATCAGCGCCTCGAATTTCAAGTCGATAGTGCAGCCCGGTCGCTCGTAGCTCACATGATAGGTCGTCAACGGCTCCAGACATCGAATGCGAATCCCCGTCGGAAAAGTGAAATCACGTAGGTCACCGAGCTCGCCCAGGGGATGATTCCACGACCAGTCCCACCACAGAGCGTCCCAGGGCAAATGGCCGCGGTCGTCCCAGATGATGACCCCGCCGCCATAGATGTTCTGGTTGCGCCGCACCCAGGGATAGACATAGCCCTGAATCGCGCGCTCGGGGACGCTGAAGGAAAACCACGTCGTCTCGTTCCAGAGCGGATCGGGTGTGGGCGAAACGTGGAATGAGTCATCGGCGGGACCGAGCTGGATCGTCTTGTCTCCGAGCATCACGACCTCCGAATCGCGATTCGGCGAGACCTCGCCCCGGCTCCCTCGGAATAATTACGGGGGTCCCTGCGAGCGTCATCTGCGAGGCCCGCGCTTGGAATCGAGCGCGGCGGCGTTAGCGGGGCCGCTGAGGACCTCCTTCTCGAAAGTATCTTGCCAGATCTCATGAAGCATTCCCTCCCGATTCATATGTCCAGCTGTCGGCGCATGGCAGTAGCCCGTTTGATTACGGCTCTGCTCCCGGATCGCGAGATTCCGCGTTGCTGCGTCGGTTGGGAAACCATTCGATGTAATCGAAGATTTCTGCCCGCGCCTTCAAACCGCGGCCTCCGAGTGTCTATGGGACCGGGGGAAGTTCATATTCGTGCGATGCGGTGTTACACAATAGCAGTGAGTTTCGAGATAGTTGGCGCATGCAGTTGATCTACGCTGCCACATTCTCCTTTCCGGGATTCAGCGTGACGCTTTTGACGCGTTCCCAGCTTCGAGTGTTGCGGGCCCAGCGTTCTGGGTAGACTCGGCATGGGGCAGGGCTCACGAGCTGTCCTGATGGAGCATCTGCCCGAGTGATCAAGTCCATACCGACACAGCTCATCGTCGTCCTGCGAAGCCGCCGCGGGCGGCGGAACCTCGTAGTGCTGGCCCGATTCTTTCTCGTGCTGAGCACGATGATTGGAGCCTACTCTGTCGTATTCCATCTCTTGATGGCACGCGAAGGGCAGGAGCACTCTTGGCTCACCGGGCTCTATTGGACCCTGACGGTCATGTCGACCACGGGCTTTGGCGATATCACGTTCCATACCGATCTGGGGCGCAGCTTCTCGATCCTGGTTCTCTTGTCGGGCATGATCTTCATGTTGGTGTTGCTTCCGTTCACCTTCATCGAATTCTTCTATGAACCTTGGATGGCTTCGCAGGCCATGGCTCGGGCCCCGCGTGAGCTTCCCGAGGGCACCCAAGGCCACATCCTCCTCGCGACCTACGATTCGGTTACAATCGCCGTGATCCGCCGGCTCGAGCAGTTCAATTATCCGTATTTCGTGATCGTGCCCGCAGTCGAGGAGGCGCTTCGGCTTCACGATCTCGATGTGAACGTGATGGTTGGAGATCACGACGATCCACAGGCCTGGATTCGCGCGAAGGTGAATCAGGCGGCGCTGGTGATGTCGACATCGAGTGATGTCGCGAATACGAACGTGGCCTTTACGGTGCGGGGTATCTGCGAGGACGTACCGATCATCAGCTCGGCGAATGACGAGGCATCGGTCGATATTCTCGAACTTGCGGGAAGCAGCCACGTCCTTCGTCTCGAAGAGATGATCGGCGGCTCCTTCGCGCGCCGAGTGTCCGGCGGCGATGCCCTGGCCCATCCGATCGGTGAGTTCGACGAAGTCCGGATCGCGGAGGCGACGACACGCCGTACGCCACTGGTCGGCAAGACGCTTCAGGAAAGCAAACTGCGCGAGAAGGTCGGCGTGACGGTCGTCGGCGTCTGGGAACGTGGAAATTTCGAACTGGCGAGCCCGGAGACCCTGATTCAAGACAACACTGTTCTCGTGCTCGCGGGTTCGAGTGAACAGCTCTTCCGATATGACGAACTCTTCTGCATCTACAATGTTGCGAATTCGCCGGTCTTGATTCTGGGGGGTGGGCGTGTCGGACGCGCGACCGCGGCTGCGCTCGCCGAGCGCGATGTCGATTATCGGATCGTCGAGATGAACCCGGAGCTGGTTGGCGATCCGGAGAAATACGTGATCGGGAATGCGGCCGAGCTTTCGGTTCTCGAGGAGGCCGGTATCTACGATGCGCCAACGGTTCTCATCACGCTCCACGATGACGACTTGAATACCTACCTGACCCTCTATTGCCGAAAGCTTTGCCCAGATACCCAGATCATCAGCCGGGCGAGCCTCGAGCGAAACGTGGCCACTCTTCATCGGGCGGGCGCAGACATCGTCATGTCCTTCGCCTCGATGGCCGCGAATACCGTGATGAACTGGCTCAAGCGAAGCAGTATCCTGATGGTCACGGAAGGTCTCGATCTATTCAGGGTTCCCGTCCCCACCGAACTCGCGGGCAAGACGATCAGCGAATCCGGAATTCGGGACAACACCGGATGCAGCCTGATTGCGATCAGCACGGACGCCGGAATGGAAATTGTTTCGGACCCGAGCGTTACGATCCCCGAGGATGCCGAAATCCTCTTGATCGGGAGCATCGAGGCGGAGGACGCTTTTCTCTCCCGTTACGCATCGCAACGGCGTAAGTAGAATCCTGGCAATCACCCGCGTCTCCACACTCGTGTTGTGCTCGAGGGTCTGGAGTCCCTACGCGTCGAGGATGAATCGTTCTCGATACGCGCGATATTTCTCTTTGAGTCCCTCTTCGGTGTAGCCAAACATCTCGAGTGTGTAGTCGTGTGGGGGCCGATTCTCGCGAACATTTTCGGCCAACCAGGCCTCGATTGCGCTTCGCGCCTCTGCGGTGAACGACCAGCCGATGAAATCATAGATTCGTTGCGCGACGGCGATCGGGTCCTTCGCGGTGTCGGCGAAGTGCACGTCGAGGAATCGATGCGCATTGCCCCGATCTCGTACATTCATACAGCGCGTCATCCCGGTCGCCATCTTGTCGTTCCAGTGCTGGCCCGCCTGCAACGGGTCGGCCGAGTCGCTGTTCTGTTGCCAAAGTGAGTAGTTCAGGCTCGCCCAGGACGGCATGACGACCAGGGGATCGCGGTGCGTCTGGATGATCTTCGCGTCGGGAAAGACTTCGAACAAGACGTCGCTGTAGTGAATGTGATGAGGTGATTTGAGCACCCAGCGTTCTGCTGTGATGCCTCGCTTGCGTTTCTGCCACTGGATGAACTGCAAGAGGCGGCGTAGGTACTCGTATCCGGGGGTCTGGTCCTGGTCATCCAACCAGGCCGCGAATCGGGGAAGATGGGCCGCGGACTCCGGCACGGAGCTGTAGAACGATTGCTCGAGCAGCAGGATCTCTTCATCCGCCTGCATCGCATCGAGTGGATGAATCGATCCCAGGTCCGGCACGGTGTCGTACATCTGCTGGACTTCATCCTTCGCAGCCTGAATGCGAAGATGCGGGTTCTCGACCTCTTCGCCGACGAAGGGCACCGGGAATCGCGCTTCCCACCACAGCGTGGAATAGAAGCGCGGGTCCGCGGCCAGGATCCGTTGGAGCATCGTCGTGCCGGTTCGCCCGAAGCCGACGATGACGACGGGCTCCGTGATCTTCTCGTCCGCAATCTCGGGATATTTGCGCCAATACGCTTCGAATCGCAGATTCGTGATGAGGATATTGACGATGCGTTCGCGTTGGATCTTTCGTCCAAAAGCGTTCAGGTCCGCCTCGCCGTCGAGTCCCTCGAGAAGATGGCGAAGCGGCTCTCGGAACGGGTCACTCCCGAAATCGGAAAGACCGGCACGTTCGCTGGCCTCGGCCACGATTCGGTCGAAGTCGAGATCGACCCTCTCCTCACTCGAGGTCGCTTTCGGTGACTCTTTCGTCGACATCGATCGCCCACCTCCCTTGATCCGATGAAGAAGATCCCGCGAAAAACAGGACGATCAGATGTCCATCTCACCGACCAGGTTGTCGCGACTCCAATAGGCACGCATTCGAACGACTTTCTCGCTGTCGTCGAATTCGAAGAGATCGATGATATAGAGCTTCGATTCGGAAGTGCTTGCGCATAGGGGGAAGATTGCGGCGTTGTCCACCGTCCGAATCGAGCCATCGAGTTCGACCGTGATCCCCATCTCGAATCCGGTTCGGTAGAGCGCGCTGATCGCCTCGCGGCCGCTGGCGGGAGGCGATCCCACCGGGTCCTCCATGGTTGCCTCGGGCGCGTACATGGCGAGTACCGCCTCTAGGTCATGAGCGTTGTAGGCCGCGATATATCCTTCGACGACCTTCAGCTTCTTTGCGTGGTCCATGAGTTGAAGCCTCCTTGAGAGTCGTTCAGCAAGTAGCCGATCGGCGCGGTGAGGGGAATCGCTGTCCTGTCTCGCCCGCTCGTACCCGTTCCCGGTCCCGTCGTCGATGTCGATGTCATTGACGGGATGTTGATTCCTTCGTGATCTCTATTTGGAATCGCTGGGAAAATCGGCGCCCAGCGTGACCTCTTCCCATTCGTCGAGCATTTTTCGGATCGAGTCGAGCTTGTCGCGATAGGTCTCGAGGACGATGCGTCCCAGTAGAAGCTGCGGCGGTGGATGTTCGCATTGGACGAGATCGACGACAGCCTTGGCCGCGCGTTTGGGGTCACCCGGCTGAGTCCCGTCCGTTTGCTGAATCATGTCGGCGCGGGCGTGCACGATCTCGTCGTATTCCTCGATGGAATTTTGCACCCGTTTCATCGAGCGACCGGCCCAATCGGTCCGAAACGGGCCCGGTTGAAGGGCGGTGACCCGGATGCCGAGGGGCGCGAGTTCCCAGAAGAGCGCTTCGCTCAGCGCCTCGACCGCGTATTTCGTGGTGCTGTAATAACCCGTTCCGGGCTTCGACATCAGACCGGCCTGCGAGGAGTTGTTGATGATCTGCCCGCGCTTTCGAGCCCGCATATGTGGCAGGACCGCTTTCGTCATCGCGAGCAATCCGAAGAAGTTGGTCTCGAACATCTCCCGGACCTCCTTCTCGTCGCCTTCTTCGATCGCCGCCAGGTAGCCGTAGCCCGCGTTGTTGACGAGAACGTCGAGCTGACCGAAGACGGCGAGGCTTTCACTCACGGCATTTTCGATCTGGACTTGCTGGGTGACATCGAGCGGGACAGCGTGAGCGTGATCCGGGTAGCGATCCAGAATTTCTTCGAGCGTACTCGGCTTTCGCGCGGAGACGACCACCCGATAGCCCGCCGAGAGCGCCTCGAGAGCGATCTCTCGGCCCATCCCGGAGGAGCAGCCGGTGATGAGCCAGACCTTGTCGAATTCGTTATTCGACTTCGCCAGTTCACGCTCACTCATCTCGGCTCTACCGCCCTCATCTGGATCGAGATCACGACTACTCCGCAAGGCGCCACGCATAGCTCTTGGCGCGATCTTTCAGTTGGACCGCACGTTCGGCGGGCGTCACGAATCGGGTGCCCGCCGGCAGTTCCTTCTCCAGATCGGAAAGGGATACGAGCCGGCTGGTGACGGCAAGATCCGCGCCGGGCTCGTCGCCCGAGAATTCAGCCCAGCGCAGGGTCAGGGCCCCCTCGTGCATTCCGGAGGAATCGAGCCAGTTGTGGACGCCGGGGTCGGTCACCGACAGGACATATGTGAGGCTGCCGTCCGGGTTGGCGATCGACTGGGCTCGATTCAGGCTTCCCGTACCGTTCAGGACCTCGTTCGTCGTCCCCCAGCGATTCGAAACAGGTGCGATGAAATAGTCCGCTCCCCCCAGATTGACATCGAGGATCAGGGCGTGTTCGGAGGAAGGGAGCAGGAACTTGCCAAAAATGTAGATCTGATTTCGCATCCCCCCGTCCGTATCACGATCGATCGTGTAGGCGAGTTCATTCACGGGACTCGCGTCGGATTGGGCGTTCCAGCGATCGGAGTCCTTCACCCATTTCCACATATACTCCGCCGTGAGGTCCAGCTGCTGCTCGAAACTGAAGGGCGGACGGCTAGGCGTCGCCCCGAGACGTTCGATCGAGAGGTCGTTGATCATCTCCTTTTCCCAATCCATCACGACGTCGCGGATATAGAATTCATGGGCAGCGGGAGAGGAGCGAATGTGATTGGGGCGGTCGCCGGCCGGATCGGAATCCACCGAGATTTCGAACGATCCGTCTGATGCGAGCTTCAGTTCCTTTCCGTTCAGGACATCGACGGAATTCATCTGCTTGTCCCACAGCGTGAAATAGTTCTCCGTGAGGCGACGACCCTGGGCGACCTTGCCGCGGATCCGATACTTCTCATCACCGCTGATCGGAATCACCCGGTAGACGGAGTCCGGATTGTCGATCCCCCAACGCGTGCCGGGAATCTGCAAATCTCCGAGCTGATGGGCGAGGCGCGTAATCGTGACGACTCGGGGGTAGAGCGGGTCTTGATTGAGCGACCAGATCATGGCCGCGAACATGACCTCTTCGAACGCCCAATCCTCGAGACACGCGAGCATCTCCGCGCTCGGCTTGTTCGTGTCGATCCAATAGTCCTTCACCTCCTTCATCGTGGAGACGAGCCTCGGATGAGAAAAAAGTTCGATGCCACGACGTTCGATTTCGCGCTGGTCTTCGGTCGCGATCGGATTGCGGGTGCTCATGGATACCTCTGGCTCCGGGGCTCGGCAGATCCTGGCCATTCGGGGATTGAAGCCGCCGCGACGGAGCCCGAATTGGACCGGCCGTCGGGGGCTCCATTGCGGATTCGAGTCTGACATAGAATAATTGCAAAAGCAACGAAAGGTTGACTTAGTGATCAACGCTCAAGCAGGCCCAGAATCCGAGCCCACTGCCGCCGAATCGGACGCTCCGGGACCCCGAGCGCGTCCGGGCGGTAGAAGTGCTCGGGTCCGTCAGGCGATCCATGCCGCGACACTCGAGCTTCTGGTTGAATCCGGCCTGGCGGGGGTGACGCTCCCCGCGGTGGCGCGCCGGGCAGGGGTCCACAAGACGACGGTCTACCGCCGGTGGCGCAGGCCGATGCAACTCATTCGCGACGCGCTCGTCGAACTCGAGGACGTCGCCATCCCGGAGGTCGATAACGGTTCGTGGGAGGGGGACGTCGAAGCCTTCGCCACCTCCTTCACGCGCTACCTCAGCAACCCCGCCGCCTCGGGATTCATGCGCGCGATCATCGCGATCCGGCCCTCCGATCCAGAACTTGGAGCCTGGGTGGACGATTTCTGGCGAGCACGACGGCAGCTCTGGCTGGTGATCATCGAGCGGGCGATCGCGCGCAAGGAACTCGAGCCGACCGCCCGGGCGGTCCCTCTCATCGAATTGATCGCGGGGCCACTCCTGCTCACCCAGCTCGTCACCGATCTGCACCTCGGCCCGCGTGAAATCAGCGAGCTCTCCGCGACGATCGCCGCGGGCGTCCGCGCGCGTCACGGTGTGAATTCGAAACGCCCGGCGAAGGCGAAACATGCTTAGTCGGATCGGAATCGCTCGATGTGCGATTGTGGTCTCCAGACCGCGAGGAATGTTTGAAGCTCGGAAAAGCCGATCCGGGGAATACGCGACGCCGTGGCCGTTTTTTCCCTGGATCACGATAGATCCCGACCGCGCGTGGGAGCGACCCATGGCCCATGTTCTTCACCAGCTTCGCTCCTATAGCCAATGGACGGAGGAGGCATTCGGCCGCCCCGCCGGCCCCTATGCCGAAGCCGTGACGGCAGAATCTGTTCGACAGAGTGACGCCTACCAGGTTCGCACGCCGGAACTCGCTTAGGAGATTGGAGATAACAGCGTATTCTTACTCAACCCCTTGCTCGCAGGCATCGACGCCGATATGTCTTGAAAGATGCTCCATCTATACGGACTATTCGAACGAAACGAACGAGAAGTTCATCTCTGTTTGCGCAAACAAAAACCATAAACAGGAAAACAGGAGATCGCCGAATCGTGACTTCGTATTCACCTCTCTCGAACCGGGATCGGATCGTCCAATTCTACGACGCACTGAATTCCCGCGACGTCGATTCGGTCATGCATTTCTATGGACCGGACGCATCGATCGAAGTTGTCATCGACGGTCCCCATTCCGGTGTCCAACCGGCATCAAGAGAATTCCTGGCTGGTTTCTTCGCTGCGTTCCCGGAGATTGAATTTTCGATCGATGGACTCATCGCCGAGGGCGACCGAGTCGCGGCCGAAATCCGCTCCAAGGGCAAATTGGCGGACGGCAAGCCCTACGCCAATCGATATCACAATCTCTTTGAACTCCGCGACGGAAAGATTGTGACGTTTCGGGAGTATCCGACGGGTGCGACCGGCGCGTGAATCAGGAGAAGGTCGTTGCGAATAGGCATGTTCATCCCTTCCACGGTCGCCGAAGGCAGCCGGGACACACTGTGTGAATGGATCGGGCGCAAGGATGTGGGCCCTCGCTCGTGTCGTTTCTTCATGCGTGCGATTACCGATCAAATTTGGGGACAAATTCGCAGAGGCTCGCAGCCAGATGTGCGGCGCGACGTCGACCGAGGCGGTCCGTGACATTCTCCGGCGCCTCGAGGACCTCGGCTGCGACGAGGCTATCCTGAGACCAACGACCGCCAAGCTCGACGATCTCTCGGCTGCGCTCTAGTCCTTTTTCGCTCCATCGTGTTCGCTTCTCATTTTCGGTGAGGGGCGAGAAAAAACCGGTTGAGACGATCATCCAAACGTACCGGTCCCTCGACAGATTGGAATTTCTAAATGACATACCGAGTCGTACAGTGGTCCACAGGCAATCTCGGCCGAGCCGCAATCGAAGGCATCGTGGCACATCCCGAGCTCGAACTCGCCGGCGTCTGGGTGCACAGCGAGAGCAAGGATGGTGTCGACGCCGGTGAATTAGCGGGGATCGATCCGATCGGCATCCGAGCGAGTCGTGACGTCGATGCGCTGCTCGCTTTGAAACCCGATTGCATTCTCTATTCGCCGCTCTTTCCGAAGGTCTCGGAGATCGAGCATTTTCTCAGCGCCGGAGTCAACGTCGTGACTCCTCTCGGCTGGTTCTATACGCGGCATAAGAAAGTCGAAGGTCTCGAGCAGGCCTGTCAACGGGGCAAGAGCACCCTGCATGGAACGGGGATTCATCCGGGCGGTATGACGGAACGTATTCCACTCATGGTGTCGGCTTTTTCGCAAAAGATCTCACGCGTGCGATCTGAGGAATACTCTGATTGCCGGACCTACGGTGCGCCCGACGTCTTGCGCGACTACATGTTGTTCGGAAAGAATCTCGAGGAGGCGCGAAAGAGCCCGATGAAGGATCTCTTGAGTGACGGATTCTTCCAGTCGATCGATATGATCGCGGATGAAATGGGCTTCCGACTCGATCCCGATAAAAAATCGAGTCACGACGTTTTTGCCGCGATCGGCCCAATCGAATCCCCGATCGGTACGATCCAACCCGGCGAACTCGCCGCGCAGCGAATCGCCTGGGAAGGGACCGTCGATGGTGAGGTCGTCATCACCGCCGCCGTAAATTGGTATATGGGCCACGACAACGTCGACCCGGCATGGTCGGTCGGCGAAGGCGGCGAACGATACGAGCTCGAGATCGCTGGCGACCCGCCGATCACTGCCGTGTTCCATGGGATTCATCCGACGTCCGATGCGATCATGGAAGAAGTTCAAAATCGGAATCCAGGCATGGTCTCAACCGCGAATCATTGCGTGAGTGCGATTCCCTATGTCTGTAATGCGGATACGGGAATCAAGAGCTACCTCGATCTTCCACTCGTCGCGGGACGCGCGCGGCTCGACCTCACGTAGTTTTCGAACCGAACCGCTTCAGGATCGCCCGAGGAGTGTGTTGATGAAGCATTCGATCGTCCTGCCACCGGAAGTGCGCGAACTCGAGCGGGCCCTCGAGCTCCTCGAACGGGCGGAAAAGTTCGGCTTTCACGGGGCCATGCTCGGTTGTGGCCAGCACATGGATCCCTTGATCGTCTTCGCACTCGCTCGTGAGCGGACCGAGCGGATACTTCTGACGACCAACATCATGCCGACCTTCACACGTCATCCTCTGGTGATGGCGATGCAGGCGCGTACGACCCAGGCTGCGCTCGGCGGGCGGCTTCGCCTGGGACTCGGGCCCGGCCACGCCTCCGTGATCGAAGAGAACTTCGGGCTCGAATTCGAAAGACTGATTCGCCACACGACAGAGTATTTTCATATCCTGCGAGACGCCTTCGAGCGGGGACATTCGAGCTTTCAGGGTGAGATGTACCGGGTCGATTGGCAGGTCGACGTCGAGTCTCCAGCAGTTCCGATGCTGCTCGCGTCCCTGGGTGTCCAGATGTGTCGCACAGCGGGTCGGTCCGCGGACGGTGTGTTGCCCTGGCTTGCTCCCCCCGGCTATGTGCGCGACACGATCCTGCCTGAGCTGCAGGCGAGCGCCGCGGCGGCCGGGCGGCCCGCACCGCCGGTCGTGATGATCATGCCCTGTATCCTGACCACGAATCGTGATGAGGTGAGAGCGGGAGTTCAGGACTATCTGAGCATCTATCCACGGTTCGAGGCCTACGCGGCGCTCCTTCAGCGCTGCGGTGTACCCGATGCGGACCGGGCGCTCGAAGACGGTTGGACCGACGCAATGATCGACGCGGTGGTGCCCCACGGCGATCAGAACGCTTTGTCGGAGGCAATGAAGGCCTACGAGGAGGCGGGCGTCGATGAGATGGCCTTCCTGCCGGTGGGTGTCGGTGCGGATCCACAGCGTTCCGTCGAGCGCACCTGGGAGACGCTCGCCGAGCTCATTCCGTCCGTAAACTGACGCGCCTCGTGGGTAGGCTCGCGAACTCAAGGCACGGAATTCGCGCGAGCAAGCTTCGGCAAGAAGAAGAGCGGCCAGATCGTGAGAAAAAGATTCGCGATCCACCAGCTCGGATCGAAATCGAGGCGAATGGCCCAGAACGAAACGGCCATGAAGCCTGCACAGAACGTCAACGCAAGTGAGAAGAAGGCGAGGCCTCGCCACGACGGGTCGCCACGGCCATATCGCCGAATGGCGAGCAGACCACAGGTCGAGAGCAGCATATCCAGCGGGAAGAATGACCAGTTCCACGCGTAGATGATCGGATCGTCGTAGTCCTTGAAGAGCCACGAGGCCGGCACGATATCCCAGCCCAATAGGATCATGAGCGAAACCGACCAGTAGAGAATGAAGCCGATGTCCGTCATCAAGACGAAGGGCCGCATGCGTTTCATGACGTCGTGCATGAATTTGGTTTCCAATCTTGGGTGTCAGGTCGCGGGCGGTTCAGTCCTCGATACACCACATCGAATTGTCACGGGATAGCCCGGAGCGTCGCCCGCCGTGACTCCGCCCGCGCGCGCGCATCGGTGCCGTGTGATCGGGTCGAATGGAGTACTTGCGGCGGGTCTGAGATTTTCGCCTCACGGGAGCAGAGCCACATCATCCCCCTGGATTCTACCCGTCGGAGCCAGCGACTCGCTCGATCCGATGCAGCATTTCGCACAAGATGTGATGCTACGCTCCGAATGATGCACTTCCCCACGATCGACGTTCGTGCCGGGAGAAATATGGATACAGGTCAGGAGGCGGCCCGGTGGAAAAGCTCATCATCGAATCTTCGCTCAATGAGCAGGTGACGCGAGAGGAGAATCCGAACGTGCCGATCGCGGTCGACGAGCTGATCGCGGACGGATTGGCCGCAGCAGACGCGGGCGCATCGATACTGCATTTTCACGCGCGGGACGTAGAGAGCGGGGACCTCCTGCATCCCGGCCTCGAGATCTATCGTGAGGCGATGCGCGGGATTCGGCGGAGCAACGCGGACGTCCTCGTCTATCCGACCTACGGGGCGTCCCCGACGCCGAAAGAGCGCTTCGCCCACCTCGAGAGTCTCGCAGAGGATGAGCAGATCCGTCTGGATTTCGCGACCATCGACCCGGGTGCCGTCAACTATGCCGACTACGACGCCAAGGCGAAGCGAATCGGCTGGGATTTCGTCCTCAGCGTCACCCACACCGAGATACAGTATTTCTTCGAGCTCGCTAAGCGGCAGGGCATCCAGTTCAGCTTCACGGTGCGAGAACTGGGTCAGGTCCGACACGTACTCGCGTACCGGGACATGGGACTCGTCTCGGACCCGCTCTTCTTGAAGCTGGCGATGAGCGAGAAGCATCTGTGGGGCATTCCGCCGAGCGAGAAAGCCATCCGGCTGCTGACCGAGGAGATCATTCCGGAGGACGTCGCCTATCGTTGGATGATCTTCATCGAAGGCGGCGCAAAGAACGATGTCGACCTCTGTCGCTTCGCCATCGAGCAGGGTGGCCATGTTCGGATCGGCGTGGGCGACATTCCGCGATTCGGTGGGCAGGTGATGACCAACGCGGAGCAGGTCGAGCGGATCGTCGAGATGGCGTCTCGAGCGGGGCGGGAGATCGCCAGTCCGGCTGAAACCCGCGCGCTGCTTCGGACTGCGCCTGCGAGCTGAGTAGGCACAGGCGCGTCAGGGCGCCGCCGACTCCCGCTGCGTCATCAGCTCACGCAGCGATTCCGCAATCGCCTCGCCGAGCCCACTCGCCAGTTCCTGCTCGGTCGCGACCAGTGCCGCATAACCTTCGTCCGACTGCGGCTGCGATTTCGAGAAGGCATACTCGCGCACCTCTTCGGATGCGGCCGTCGGTCGGATCAGGTAGGTCGCTTCGAGAATCGCCGTCCCGGACATCGTCCCGTGAAACCGAGCGATGTAGACATCGATCGTGTAGTCCCAGTCCCTACGATCGACCAGCCCCGCTCCGACCTCATCCCCCAGGGCTCTCGCGATCTCGGAGCGCAGAAACCAGCGCAGGCCCGCATCAAGCGGCTCCGCCCATCGATGTTGGCGGGCCGCCTGGACCACACCCGGTGCGGATTCGATCACGATGCCCTGACTCGAGAGGAGGTAGGGTGCCACGATCAGTCGGCCGAGTCCCACGCGCGTCGAGCCGTCGAGACTGCCACTCGCCCGAGAGACTTCTCCGCGCAGCAGGTAGGTGGTGGGCTCTGATACCGGCGAACTGCATGCAACGATCAGCGTGAAGGAAGCCAGGACCACCAGACGGGTGAAGGCGTGCAGAGTCAGTTTTCTTCTCATTGGGAACCTGCCGGTGGTCGAGGATCATCCTCGTACTTGCGGTTGAAGATGAGTGCATTGGGCTGCTCGTCCAACGTGTCGAGCACCTTGCGAAGGCTCCCGAGCGTTCGTTCGAGCTCGGTGATCGCAGGCAGCAGACGCATCTGCAGCTCCGAATCAGCCGACATCGAAGCCAGCGTCGCCTGTAATTCGTTCAGCGTTTTGTCGAGAGAGACCGGCAACGATTGGACTCCCTCGCTGGAGACCAGACGGTCGAGGCTGGCCAGGGTGTTCTTGGCCTCGCCGATCGTTTCTTCGAGCGGCAGGTCGTTCAGCTTGTCCAGAAACATCGTGAGCTTTTGCGCGATGCCTTCGAGACCGGACGGAATCGTTGGGATCGTCCTCCGACCCGCGTAGGATTCCTGCTCGGCTGGAGGAGCGTTCGGATAATAATCCATCGACACGTAGAGGCCGCCGGTCAGCAGGTTGCCGGTCGACAGGCTTGCCCGCAATCCGTTTTTTATGGCACCGTCGATCGTGTCCGTGATCCTCTTGACGCCGTCTGGGCTGTCAGGCAGCTTGAAGCGCCCGGGCTCGATCCGAATCAGGACCGGGATCGGCTGGCCATCGCCAGACATACCGCGCGTCATCTCGGTCAGCATGATGCGCTCGACCTGTCCAAGCGGCAGTCCACGGTATTCGACGGGTGCCCCAGGCAACAGGCCGCGCACGGACTGCGGAAAGCGCACGACGTATTCCGTGGAATGGCGGTACGGACGTTCGTTGACGCTCGCAAAGTTGTTGTAGAGCTTGTAGACCTCTCCGGACTCTGCGGGAGCGCCCGACGCGATGCCAGTGGGCAGCCCGACCTCGACACCGCCAATGAGCAAGGTCTCGAGCGACATCGAATCGACCTTGATCCCGTCGGCACCTGCACTGACGGAGATGCCACTCACGTCCCAGAAGCGATGTGCGGTCGTCAGGAGCTCGTCGTAGGGCGCCTCGATGAAGATGCCGTACGTCATCTTCTTCAGCTCTGGGTCGAAGGTTTCGGTCTCGACCCGTCCGACCCGATAACCCTTGAAGAGCACGGGATCGCCCGCACCGACGGAGCCCGCCTTCTCCGCGGTGAGCGTAATCTTGATGCCGGGCGTGCCTGCGGGCGTCACGGGCGGCTCCTCGAGGCCGATGAAATCGCGCCTTCCCTCGGCGCCCTCGCCCGGCGCGAGTTGGATATAGCCCCCTGAAAGCAGGGTGCCGAGCCCCGAAACGCCGCCCTTGCCGATGCGGGGTCTCACCACCCAGAATTGCGTGTCCTCTCGCAGCAGATCCTCGACGGCCTTCTCGAGCGAGGCGATCACGATGACACTCTTCCGGTCCGCTCCCAGCTCTACGCTCTCGACCATTCCGATATCGACGTCGTGTAGCTTGATCTTCGTCTTCCCTTCCTCGATGCCCTCGGCGGTCGAAAGCACGATCGTGATCTCCGGTCCCTCGCTCTGGATCGTATAGATCACCATCCATATGCCGATCGCGAGTGCGACGATCGGCACGAGCCAGATCGGGTTGAAGCTCCGCTTCCGATCGACCGTGGCATGCACATCAGTCATCGGTCATCTCCGTCATCCTTTCGGGCTGGACAGCCTTTTTCAGGCTGTCCAGATTGTCCAGTTCCTCGATGTCGTCCGCTTGATCCCAAATGAGGCGCGGGTCGAACGACTCGGCTGCGATGATCGTCGTCACGACGACACCGCCGAAGGCGATTGCCGCCGAGCCTGCCGAAATGGTCAGCAGTCCACCGAGCTGGATCAACCCCACCAGGATGGCTACCACGAACACATCCGTCATCGACCACTTCCCGACGAACTCGACCACGCGATACATTCGTGTGCGCTGCTGGAGGGAGGTTTTCTGTTTGCGGGCCACACTCCAGCACAGCCAGGTGATCGCGAGGAGTTTGCCGGTCGGCACCATCACACTCGCAATGAAAATGACGGCTGCGATCGGATACGAGCCATGATGAATCAGGAGCACCACGCCCCCCAGGATCGTACTCGGCTCGGCCGTTCCCAACATGGTCGTCGTCATGATGGGTAGGACGTTCGCAGGGATGTAGAGAAGGGTCGCCGTGATCACCAGGGCGATGGTTCGCTGCAGGCTGTCGTTCGTTCGCAGGTGGATCGCCGAGCCGCAGCGCGGACATTTGTGGGCGGAAACCGGCGCCAGCTTGTAACAGGTATGGCAGGTCGCAAGACCCTCCGCGGCGGCCGTGCCGGTCGGGTAGGTGGCATTCGCGCTCATCCGGTCAGCTCCTCGATCCGTTCCCACAGCTGAACCCGGTCCAGGTTCGTCAGCGTCGCGAGAAAACAGATCGCGAACACCGTGTAGGCCCAGAAGGAGATCCCGATGATCACGGTCGCCATGGCGCCGATCTTGACCAGGCTCACCAGCACCCCGATCACGAAAACTTCGACCATGCTCCAGGGATTCAAGAAGAACAGGAAGCGACCGGTGGGCACGAGCCAGCGGGCGGGCTTGCCCTGACGTATGCGCAACAGCAGCGCCACGAGCGCCGCAATCATCATCGCCGGCACGACGATGATCGGCCCCATCACCAGGATGGCGATGGTCAAATAGCCATCCTGATACAGCTCGTAGGCGCTGCGCGGCAGGGTCATCACCTGCTCGAGGCCGTTCGCCTGAAGAGAGAGGAACGGAAAGAGCATCGACATCACAAGCAACATGGCGGCGGCCAGCGCTAAGGCCAGGGAACGCGTTAGGCCGTCCGCGGTATTCTCGGTCAGCACACGATCGCAGCGTGGGCACCGGGCGCGCTCACCGGGGGAGAGCGCATCGACGGTGACGAGCAGGTCACATTCGAGGCAACCAATCTGTATCGGAAGGGTCCGCATAGTCAGCGCTTGATCATAGGCGACCCGGGACCGCCGAGTGGGGTTCCTCGTGGATTGATGAATCAAAGAAATGTTGGCTTGTTCATTCTCGCGGAAGGCCCGGCCGGAGCACCGTTCCGGGCAACCCGGCATCGTCCGGTATCTCACCCTCGAGTACGATGGGCACCCCATTCACGATCGTTGCTCGGACTCCCACCGGCCGGCTGATCCAGCGTTTCTGTCCGGGGATGCGATCCTCACGGAATTCCTTGAGATCGGGTCCGATTGTTACGGGATCGAAGATCACGAGATCCGCGGCGTAGCCCGGCGCCAGGATGCCCCGATCGGTCAGGCCCAGGATGGAGGCCGGGATCGCGGTCAATTCGCGCACGGCCGCCTCCAGCTCCCAGCGTCCCCACTCGCGAACCCAATAGCGAAAGAAATAGGAGCTGAATTCGGCTCCGTCGTCGCGTCCGAGATGGGCCCCACCGTCGGAGGTGCCAATGATCATCTGAGGATGCAAAGAGGCGAGCTGGGTCCCCTCGCGCCACTCATCGGTATCGGTGCTCCACAGGATCTCCGTCTCGAGATCGTCTTTGAGTGCGATCTCGATCAGGCTGTCCATCGGCGCTTCTCCGCGCTCGCGACCAATCTCGGCCAGTGTCTGGCCCACATAACGTTGATTATCGGGATGCGCCGTTCGGTTCACACGCAGCTGTTCGAATCGCGGCGGGGGCAGCGTCGAGCCCGCGTCGGGATCCGTATTCGGCTTCTCGACCGCCTCCCGGATCGCGTTCCGGTAATCCGGGTCGCGCAGCATCTTGATGCGATCGGGAACGCTCTTCGCTTGGGTGAAGAGCCTGTCGAAGGCCAACGCTCCTTCGAAGAGGGTGGTCCCCTTCGCCAGGCTGAAGGGCCGGATGAAGGGGCGCGAGATCAGCAGCGAATAGACAGCGGCTCCGCGCGCTCGGGCACGCTCGAGATAGGCTTTCGATTCCGGCCAGGTCGCCGTCGGGGCATCCGTCTTGCTACGGGCTCCCAGGCCCTGGATGATCACCGGAAGGCGACTTTCGAGTGCGAGTTCGATCAGGTAATCGCCGTCCGCCTCGCTCAAACCGCCGACTGCGCTGAAGGGGAGATAGGCGATCGAGCCGCGGTTCGAAGAGCCGGCCTCGCATGCGAGCGTCGAAAGCTCTGCGAGAGACGATTGACGGCTGGGTACCGGCCGATCGAGGGTATCGAGATCGGTCGGTGAGTGGGAGGATGACAGCCCCGCCGCACCGCTGGCCATCGCTTCTGCGACCGACCGCCGCATCGTCTCGATCTCCTCTTCGGTCGCCTCGCGATCGTAGGCGGCCTCGCCCATCGCCCATAGGCGCAAGTTGCTATGTCCGATATACCAGGCCGCGTTCACGCCGAGATTGCCCTCTCGAGCGGCCAGCAGCTCGGGGAAGGTTTCGAAATCCCAGGGAATCCGGTCGAGGGTCTCCATGTCGATCTCCTCGACCCGGGAGAAGATCTGCTTCACGCCCAGGCGTGCCTCGGGACGGGTCGGCGCCAGGGCGAAGCCACAATTTCCCACGACGACCGAGGTCACCCCATGAAAGCAGGACGAGGCCGCGTAGGGATCCAGAGTGAGCTGGGGGTCGTAGTGGGTATGGGCATCGATGATGCCGGGGGCGACCACGCAGCCCTCCGCATCGATTACGCGTCTGCCCTCGGCGGCCGAAAAACGGCCGAGCGCGACGATCCGTCCAGCCCGGATCGCGACATCGGCACGCCGCCGCGAGGCGCCGGTTCCATCGATCAGGAAGCCATTGGTGATGATGAGGTCGTACATGAGAGCTCCTATCGGGAATGAAATGAGATCGGGCCTTGCTCGCAGCCCCGAATCAGTGCGGAGAAACGGAATCACCGAGTAGATCGGCGAGATCTGCCGCCCGTTCGCGAAGCGGGTAGCCCTCGAGATTTCCGAAGCTGAACATCAAGACGTAGTAGGCGCCCTGGATCAATTCCGTGAGCGTCTCGGGCGGACTCGCGGTCGTGACGTCTCCTGCTTCCAGGCCCCGCGTGATGATCGCGGCGAAGCCGTCGGAGACGCGACGCACCTGTTCCGGCTCGTCTCCTCGGGAGTGCACGCTATGGATCAGCTCCGTGAGCAACTCGGGGTGCATCGGCCCTGCGCTCAGTGCGGAATGGGCGATGCGTTCGAAGAGGAATTTCAGCCGTTCGCGAGTCGAACCCGATTGATGGTAGGCCGCGTCGAGATGGGCGAGCAGTTCGGCCAGGGCCATGGCTTCGATCTCGTCGAGTACGGCTTGCTTCGATTCGAAATGATTGAACAGCGTCTTGTACGCGACGTCCGCCTGCTCGCAGATATCCGCAACGGTCGTGGCGGTATAACCGCGAGCTTCGAAGAGCTCGTGGGCGGCGGCGAGAATTCGCTGGCGCACCTCGTGTTTGCGGCGTGCGGCCCGGCCGGCCGGGGGTGGAGTGGACATCGTGGCAGTCTTTCTAGCTGATGAATATTTATTGTGCAAGAATATATTATAAGTATACTAATTCTATGAACCCGCTCCCGCCCTCTACAGAGCCCTCTCCGTTCGAGGTCCACGCCAGTGAGGCCGTCCTCGACGATCTTCGCCGACGCCTCGAAGCGACCCGTTGGCCCCAGGCCCTGTTGCCGGGATGGGCCCTCGGAACCGCTACGGACTACCTGCGAAGCGTCGTCGCCTACTGGCATCAGGAATTCGATTGGCGCGCGCGGGAGCGCTGGCTCGCTGAGGCCTTGCCGAGCGAACGCGTGACGATCCGCGGGATGGAGCTGCATTTCGCGAGGGTGCGGGGTCGCGGCAGCCGGCCCTTTCCGCTGCTCCTGCTCCACGGCTGGCCGAGTTCCTATGTCGAGATGGCCGAGCTTGCGGCGCTTCTCGCCGAGCCGGCCGTGGGTGCGAACTCCCAGGCGGGCGACTTCGATTGTTTCGAACTGATCGTGCCCTCGATTCCGGGACACGGCTTCTCAGAGGCCCCCCGCGACCCGCGTTTTGGAGCCGACGAGGCCGCCGATCATCTGCGTGATCTGATGGTCGACGTGCTCGGGTATTCGCGTTTCGGGGCTCACGGGGGCGATCGGGGCGCCTTCGTCGCCACCGGACTCGGTCATCGTCACCCGGACCACGTGGTGGGCATCCACCTCTCCCTCGCCATGGGACTGCCGGGGCCGCTCGAGGACCGATCGCCCGAGGAGACGCGATGGCTCGAAGAGATCGCCGAGTGGCAACGCCTCGAAGCGGGCTATTCGGCCGTACAATCGACCAAACCGCTCTCCCTCGCCTACGGCTTGATGGATTCTCCCGTTGGATTGGCGGGCTGGATCCTCGAAAAGTTTCAGGCCTGGAGTGACTGCGAAGGGGATCCAGAGCCCTGCTTCAGTCGCGACATGCTGCTCACGAATGTGATGGTGTATTGGCTCTCGGGTTCGATCGGAACTTCGATGCAATATTATTGGGCTCATCGCGTCGCTCCGCCCATCGCCCTGCGCCCCGAGCGAATCGAGGTGCCGACGGGCTTCGCACTTTTTCCGAAGGAGGTGATGCGCCCGCCGAGAAGCGTCATCGAGCGGAAATACGCCCTGACACGCTGGACGGAAATGGAGCGGGGTGGTCATTTCCCGGCCCTCGAAGAGAGCGCTGCCCTGGCCCGGGAGATCCGAGCATTCTTCGAGGAGCTCCGCGTGTCGGGAGGTTGAGCGGGTCGAAGGAGTGGATCGACGAACCCGGGGGAAGCTCACTCCGCGCTAGGCCGCAAACACGGAGCGACGGACTCAGCGGCTCGCCCGCCGAGCAGGACGGTCATCTTGTCCATCTCCGATCGTCAGGTCGGCGACTTTTCCGTCGCGCGGATACTCGAGAAACCGGCTCTAGGGGATCTTGGAGACCTGCCTATAGTCGGTCCAGATCTGTCCAAGGAAAACGATCAACAACCCGGCGAGAATCAGGTACCAGAGCCTCGCGGCCATCGGCGGCAGTGGTTGCCACTGTTCGGGGGATTGGTTCTCGTCCTGCGGATCTTTCGAAGGAGAGGAGCCCATCTGGCTCATGCTTACCCATACTCCGTTCGGATAATGGTGCGGTGTGCTAGCAGCCCGTTGAAAAAGTCCTCTCCACCAGGTGACACACTATAGTGTCAGTGCTATCGTCCCCGCACAGAAAAAGTGGGGAAAACATGGCACTTGGACGACGCAAAGCAAAACAGGAATCACTGTGGGTCTCGAGTCACGATCTGCCCCGTTCGGGGGGCCACCCGTTCTACCTTGCTCTGGGGCGGGTTCTGGATGCGGGGGATTTTGATCGAGTCGTCGAGGATCTGTGTGCCGAGCACTACGCAAAGCGACAGGGTCGTCCCTCGATTCCTCCCGGGATGTATTTTCGCATGCTCTTCGTCGGATATTTCGAGGGGATTACGTCACAACGGGGCATCGCGTGGCGCTGTCAGGACAGCCTGTCGATTCGGGATTTTCTGGGCCTGGGAGCGACGGAACGTTCACCCGATCACTCGAGTATGACGGTGATTCGAAAGCGGCTGCCGTTTGAGATCTTTGATGAGGTGTTCCGCTTCGTGCTGGACTGTGCACGAGAGCAGGGGCTGCTGAAAGGCAAGACGGTGGCCGTGGATGCGACTTTTTTGGAAGCCAGTGCAGCCATGAAGTCGATCGTCCGACGCGATACGGGAGAGAACTGGGGGGAGTACATCAAGCGCCTGGCCGAGGAGGAAGGCGTCGAGAACCCCCGTGATGAGGATGCGCGGCGTCTGGATCGCAAGCGGAAGAAGTCGGTGAGCAATGAAGACTGGGAATCGAAAACGGACCCAGACAGCCGTATTGCGAAGATGAAGGATGGTCGGACGCATCTCGCCTACAAGGCAGAGCACGCCGTCGACCTCGATACGGACATTGTCGTCGCGGCCTCGATCTACCGGGCCGATCATTCCGACTACGATTCTCTGGCGGTCACGCTCGATGACGCCAACGAACATCTCGCTGCAGTGGATGAGGACCTTGCGATTGAAGAGGCCGTGATGGACAAGGGTTATCATAAGGTGGACACGTTGGTCGAATGTGAACAACGAGACATTCGCAGCTACATCCCCGAGCGCAAGACATCGGGGCGACGCAAGTGGAAGGACAAACCGGCTGCCAGCGAGCATGCCTTTCGTGCCAATCGTCGTCGGGTTCGCGGCCCTCGAAACGCGAGCCTTCAACGTCGCCGCAGTGAATACGTGGAGCGGACCTTCGCGCACTCGTGCGAATCGGGAGGTGGCCGTCGCAGTCACCTTCGGGGTCTCTATGATGTGGGGAAGCGGTGGATCGCGCATCTCGCGGCACGAAATCTGGGCGTGATCATTCGATCGATCACGGGGGTGGGAACGCCGAGAGGGCATCAGACGGAAGGCTGCGGCGCTTCGCTGCTTGATGGGGCAATGAATGCCTGCACTCGACTTCAAGGCTGGATCATGACCTGGTTCGCCGATCGCTTGCCCATTCCAATCGATTCCGATCGATCGTTCCAGAATTTTCGGGTGACGACTCTGATTCGGAAAAACAGGGGTTTTTCAACAGCCTGCTAGGAGTCTGCCCCAAGGCTCGTCGCGACGCCTGTCCGCCGATGCATCACCGCTGGCGGCGTTACGAAAGCTTGCTGTAGCTAGCCCGCGCGGCAGAAGGCGCACGTGCCCAGCCGCCCAGACACCTAACGACTCTTGCTGACCGATTGCGAGTCGGGCTGGAATATCGCGACGCTCATCGAGGGGTCGAGAGGCCGATCAAAGCGTCGTAGAGGGCGTGGAGATGGGCTTCGGGCAGATCGTGCCGGGAGAGTGCCCGGCTGAGTTCCGCGTAGCGCAGATCGATCGGGCGATCATTCGACGCGAGGACGACGAGTGTTGCGATCCGATCGCCGAGGAAGATCAGCGCCGGCCGAAGCCGTTCGTCGAGGTTGGATCGCGCCTTCGTTCGGGTCGAGTCCTTGGCGGCCGATGCTATGGCCTTCGGGGAGTCGAGCCGGTTCCGCTGAATCCACTTGGCCGCCTCGATCTGCGCGCGATAGAGCCGTCGAATCGCCTCGTCATCGGGGGGCCGCGTCCCCTCCTGCGCAGCCGTTCGTTGGACGCTGGCGGTGGCTGACTCGAGGACGCGCGCCTCCCTCGCGAGATCTTCGACCTCGCTTCCGAGCGTCTGTTTTGCGCGTGCGACGGCGACCATCAGCGAAAGTCGTTCGTCGAGCCTCGCGAGGAGTGCTTCCAGCGGGCGCGCGGTTCGGCTTTTCGGAAGGCCATGCGTCGTGCGCAGGCGGGCCAGCAAGCCGCTGGCTTCGGCGCGGAGTAGCCAGCGGTCGAAGCGTCGTACCTCCGCCTCGTCGGTTTTCGGGAACCAGGCGGCCTTCCGGTCGCGGGTGAGGGGGCCGATCGCGCGTAGTCCGGGCCGTTTGGACCGCCAGATCGGCGCCTCGAGGGTGTCCGTCATCACGGCCGCCACACCGTCCCCGCCGAGCCGATCGAGCACCCGCTCGTTCTGGGCGACCGGCTCGATACGAGCCTCGGAAAGCAGTGTTCGGGCGACCCGCTCGAGGTGGCCGCCCGCGTTGACCGCGAGGAGCAGGCCCGGGCGGAGGAGATCGTCTGCGGACCGGAGGTCGGAACTCGCCTCGACGAGCACGACCGCGCCGCTCGTCGTGAGGGGCAGGCTGAAGCGCCCTGCGACCGAACGGTCCGCACGAACCGTGACCCCGGAGAGCGCGAGGTCGAAGCGGCCACTCTCGAGGTCGCGGAGCAGCTCGGGCCAACGGAATCGCACCCAATCGATCTGCCGGTCCCGGCTACTCGCATAAGCCCGCGCCACATCCACGGAAAAGCCCCTCGGCTCGGCCTCGCTCCTGGGCCATTCGCTGAAGGGTGGGTAGTCGCCGCTGGTCCCAATGCGTACGGGCGCGGAACCGGCCTCGGCCGCGCGGCGGAGGGTGTCGGCGGAAGAACCGGATCCGATGTCGTGGCAACCGACTGCCCAGAGCCCCAGGAACAGAAGCCAGAGCCCCAGGAAAAGAGGCCAGCGCCCGAGGAGGAAAAGCCGGAGCCCGGGGAGGACAGACCCGCGCCCGAAAATGAATACCCGAAGCCTGGGAAAGAGAATTCGGGGTCTCTGAAAAAGAATTGCGAACGCAATCGCGTATTGGGAATGCGACTCGGGAGAAACGGTTAGAATCGAGAAAATTTGTTTCAAAACAACCACTTATGGAGTTCTAGATTGTGTGGAAGGCGGCACGAATGGGCGTTGACCAGCCGCGGCCTGTCTCCTATTCTCGGCGCCCGCTGCTCCGAGCATATTCCCATCGGAGCGCACCCGGACCTCTGACACTTCCGAAGCACTCCCGAAGCCCCCCCCCGGATCGAAACGCCGCCAGAAAATGATTTCGGCCCGAAGAATGGGAACCGGGACAGTGGCAGTTTGCATTCGCCCGGTTTTGCGGGGTCGCAAGGGAGCCTCGATCGACGAGAAATTCGATCGTTCGGGCTCCGAAGGCTTCGACAGCAGATGAATAACGGGGGCCGGGGCGGGTACCCGATGCGATTGGATGAGAGACCCGAGCGGGTCGACCGGGAATGTCACGAACAACCTCGGGCGAGCGATTTTGGCACAGCCGGATGAATGCCCCAGTCGAATACGTGCGCGCGTTCGATCGCACGAAGGCGACAAGCCGAACACAACAGGAGACGTGTCATGCTGACTCTCGACGAGATCGAATCTGGACTCTTCGTGACGCACAAGAACACCGGCCTTCGCTACAGCGTAGTCGAAGCCGAAGAAGGCGAAGTGCTCCTCTCGCCCGAACAGGACGGCCTTCAGGATCTGACGGTCCCCCTCGATCTCTTCCGCTCCGAATTCGTCGCGACCGACCGATTCCGCGCGCCAGGTGGTGGCCGTCGAGGTGGCCGTGGCCGCAAGCGAACCCCACAGGCCGGCAACGGCCCGTCGCCCGTTCCGAACGGTCCCAAGAGCAAGGGCAAGATCAAGAAAATGGTCCGCGATCGTGGCTTCGGCTTCATCCGCGGGGACGACGGCAAGGAAGTTTTCTTCCACCGTTCCGGGCTCAACGCTGGTGACTACGATGGCCTGAACGAAGGGGACTACGTCGAGTACGTCGTGCAGGAAGGCCCGCGCGGCGCGCGCGCAGAGCACGTTCGTCACACGACGCCCGATGCCCCAGCTCCGGCGCCTGCTCCGGCTGGATAGAGTCGCTTGATCGCGCTCCCGCCCGAGTCCACCCTTCGGTCATGACGCGACCCGATCCCGAAATCATCGTCGACCCCAAGGATCTCAGCACGACCTGGATGACCGCTGCGCTGCAAAGTGCGGGGCTGGACGTCGTCGTGTGCGCACTTCGGAGCGAGCCCGTTGGCACCGGGCAGATGGCGCACAACGAGCGCATCCATCTCGAGTACGAGGGCATGCCGACGGGTGCACCCGCGACGATCGTCGGGAAATTTCCCTCGCCGAACGAGGCGAGCCGGGCGTCGGGCGCGCGCGGGGGGTATCGCGCCGAGACGCTCTTCTATACAGAGCTTGCCGGTGAGCTGGCCTGCGTGACGGCGGATTGCCACTATGGCGCGATCTCGGACGATCAGTCGGCGTTTACGCTGCTTCTCGAGGACCTCGCGCCCAAGCGCCAGGGGGATCAGATCGCGGGTGCGACGGACGACGAGATCGAGGCGGCGGTCCGTAATCTGGCCGGCCTGCACGCGCCGCGCTGGGGCGATCCGACGATCGAGCAGCTCGATTGGATGTCGAGCGGAATCAGCGACGAATACGCACTCTATATCGAGATGGGGACGCCGGTTTTCATCGACCGCTACAAGCATCGCTTGAGCGAAGAAGATGCGGACGTGTTGCGCGGTTTTGCGGCCGGCGTGAAGAACTGGACGGCGCGTAGACCCGAGACCAGGACGCTCGTGCACGGCGACTATCGACTCGACAATCTGATGTTCGAGGCGACCGACGACGGAGTCCGTGTCGCCGTCGTCGATTGGCAGACCTTGTCGGTCGGGTGTGGAGGACAGGATCTCGCATATCTGCTCGGCAACAGCAGCCCACCGGAACAGCGGCGCGCCCACGAAGATCGAATGCTCACGTCCTATCGCGAAGCGATGGCAGAACTCGGCGTCGATCTCTCCGCGGAGCAGATTCGTTCGGACTACGTGTACGGGACCTTTCAGGGGCCGTCGATCACGATGTTGGGTTCGCTCGCGGTCGGCCAGACCGACCGGGGGGACGATATGTTCATGGCGATGGCGGAGCGGTCGTGCGCGCAGATTCGGGATCTGGGGGCGCTCGATCTGATCGGCTGATCGTGGCGACCTAACCCGTGTAGCGATGAACGATCGGCAATCGTCGTCCGGCGCCAAAAGCCTTCTTCGAAGTCCGGAGGACCAACGGCATCTGCCGTCGCTTGTACTCGTTCCGATCGAGCCGCTTGACGATCCCGAGTGCGATTTCCTCTGTGGCCCCTTCCGGCGGCACGATCGAAGCAAAGCTTCGTCGACCCTCGATCGCCTGGCTCAGTACGTCGTCGAGAATGTCGTAGGCGGGGAGATCGTCCTGATCCAGCTGGCCCACAGCCAGCTCGGCGGAGGGCGGTTTTTCGATCGTTCCGATCGGGATTCGCTCGCGATTCCGGTTCGCGAACCGCGCGAGTGCATAGACGTCGCCCTTGTAGACATCTCCCAACACGGCCAGCCCGCCAACCGTATCGCCGTAGAGCGTGCAGTAGCCAACCGACAGCTCGCTCTTGTTTCCCGTCGCGAGAACGAGCCGGTTCTCCTCGTTGGAGCAGGCCATGAGGATCGCGCCTCGAATGCGGGATTGGATGTTTTGCTGGGTGAGCCCGTAGTCTTCGCGTTCGCCGAAAAGCTGCCCAAAGATTTTGCGATAGGCGTCGTACATCGGAGCGATATCTGCACGCCGGACCTCGATCCCGAGCAGCTTGCCGAGGCTGAAGGCGTCCTCGATGCTGTGATCCGAAGAGAAGGGACCAGGCATCGCGATTCCGAGCACGCGATCCGTGCCGAGGGCCTCGACCGCGAGGTAGGCCGTGACGGCAGAATCGATTCCACCCGACAGGCCGATGACCGCGCTCGGTGCCAGGCTCTGTTTCTGAAAATAGTCGCGGATTCCCATGACCAGTCCGCGTTCGAGTTGGGCGATCGATTCGAGGTCCTCGACCTCGGCATGGGGTGTTCCCGGTCCGAGGGGCAATTCGCAGATCGCGATCCCGGTCTCGAAGAGCGGCATGGCTGCGTGGACCTCGCCGTTCGGAGCGATGACGCATGACCCCCCGTCGAAGATCAGCTCGTCGTTGCCACCGACCTGATTGACGAACACGATCGGGAGGCCATATCGCCCCGCGACTTCCGCGAGCATCGCGCGTCGATCTGCGGCCTTGCCGACATGCCAGGGTGAGGCGGAGGGATTGAGGATGATCCCGGCGCCCCGCGCGGCGAGCTCCGCGACCGGATCGACGGGGTAGGGCTGCGTCTGGAACCAGGTGTCTTCGCAGACTGCGAGTCCCAGCGGCGTGTCGAGGCCCGGGACCTCGACGGGCGATCGATCCATCGCCTTCGCGAAATAACGCGTTTCGTCGAAGACGTCATAGTTTGGCAGAAGCGTCTTGCTGCGGTGGGCGTGTCGTTTGCCTTCGGCCAGCACGACGGCGGCGTTCTCGATCGCCTTGGGCCGGGCCTCGTCCGTCCGGACGACCGCGCCGACGACGATCACGATCTGTCTCGAAGACTTCGCGAGTTCATCGAGTTCGGCGAGCTGATCGTCGACGAAGCGATCCCGTTCGAGGAGATCCATCGGTGGATAACCCGTGAGCGCGAGCTCCGGGAGGACGATGCAATCGGCGCCGGCCGAGGCGGCTTGCTCGGCGGCCTCCTGGGCGAGCCGGCGATTTCCGGCGAGGTCCCCGACCGTGGGGTTGATCTGAGCCAGCGCAATCTTCATGGGGCCGAGCATACCCCGGGCGGGCTCTATACTCGACGCCCCGATCCGCTGCCTGCCTGCAGACCGCACCGGCACAGGAGCTGCCCCGATGTCTTCCGACCCGATCGTCGGCCCGTCCTCGAGTTTCTACATCTCCCAGCGCCTCAAGCTCCATTTCGTCGACTGGGGAAACGAGCAGAAGCCCCCGCTCCTTCTGGTCCATGGTGGGCGCGATCACGCGCGCAGCTGGGACTGGGTCGCGCGGGAGTTGCGCGAGGACTACCACGTGATCGCCCCCGATCTTCGGGGCCATGGCGACTCCGCCTGGTCGATTGGTGGCCAGTACACCCTGCCCGAGTTCGTGCTGGACCTGTCGCAGCTGATCGACATACTGGGCCTGGCGCCGCTGCGGATCGTCTCACACTCGATGGGCGCGGCGGTGTCCCTCTTCTATACCGGGGTATTTCCCCAGAAGGTCAGCAAGCTGGTGGCGATCGAGGGCATGAAGATCCCCGACGAGGTCCGCGCGCGGATGGACGTCGACATCTGGGAGTCGACCGCAAGCTGGATCACGGCCGTCCGCGAGGGGTCGCGTCGCCAGCCGAGGCGTTATGCGTCGATCGATGAGGCGGCGGCGCGCATGAAGAAGGAAAACCCCCATCTCTCTCCCGAGCAGGCACGACATCTCACGATTCACGGCGTCGCACGAAACGAGGACGGCTCATTCAGCTGGAAATTCGACAACGGTAGCCGTCCGCTCTTTCCACAACGCCTGGATGCGGAGACCCGTCGGCGGCTCTGGCGGCGGATCGAATGCCCGACGCTCCTGATGCACGGAACCGAGAGCTGGCACGGAGATCCCTCGAGTGATGGCCGCGCCGAGCAGATTCGGAACTCGAGCGTCGTGGCCGTCGAGGACGCGGGCCATTGGGTGCATCACGATCAGCTCGACTTCTTCCTGCAGAAAGTCCAAGCCTTCCTACGCGACTGATTCGCCTCACGCTGACGCGTCTCTTCCAATGGAGCACGCTGACGCGTCTCTTCCAATGGAGCACGCTGACGCGTCTCTTCCAATGGAGATAGACCTCAGGGGAAATAGACGAAAACGAGCTCGCCAGTACACACCGGCCGCTTTGCGCCCTCGACCTCGAACCGGACGTCGAGCGCGAGCCGCATGGTCCCACCCTTCATGGGCCGCACGTTCTTGACGATCGCGCCCAGTCGCAATCGGCTCCCGCATTTCACGGGTTCGCGCAGCCGAAGCTTCTCGATGCCGATGTTGACGATCTGCGAGACCTTCGCGACCTGGACGATTTCGGGAAGCAGGACCGGGGCGAGTGCGATCGTGAGGTAACCGTGCGCAACGGTCGTTCCAAAGGGTGATTCCCGTTTCGCGCGCTCGGGATCGACGTGGATCCATTGGTGGTCGCCGGTCGCGGTCGCGAATGTGTCGATCCTCTCCTGGTCGATCGTGTGCCAGTCGGTGACACCAAGATCGGTTCCCTCGAATTCGGGCAGGGAGGCCACATCTGGAATGATCAACGGGTTCGCCATTCGGTTGCCTCTCGCTTTGCTCTCTCCACCGGTCCTTTCGGCGGGTAGGCTTCGCGACTTATACTTGCCCAGCCCGGCCATTTCCCGCAATGCGTGACACGTCCCGGCAGACGAGCCGTGCGCGAGGCCGAACCCACTCGACTCGAGTTTCTTTCCGGGGGGCGTTTGGCTCCAGAACATCCTCGCGCCGGCGGCCACCAAGGCGGTGGGGGGAATCGCCGCTGCGGCCCTCGCATTGTCTTCGATTGGTCTCGTCGCGTTCTTCGTCGGTCGTCGCGCGGCACCGCCCGCCGCCGACGGTCGCCGAAAGTTCCTGGCGGGGTCGGCAGTCGGAGTGGCTGCTTTCGCGGCGGGCCTCGTCGGTGCGATCGGCCACACCCTGTTGGGAATCGGAAAGAGCGGCACGGGTTGGCTCGACATCCAGGGCCAGATCAATTCGAACGAGGGGGTCGTAAAGACTCACCCGACCTGGGACGACGCCTGGAAGGGCGCTCGCGTCCAGTCCTACGGCCGACTCGGTCGAACGGATTGGGCCGTCTCGGATACCGTCCTCGGCGCGGGTCGGCTTCGGCAGGACGACTGGAAGCTCGTGCGTGCCGCCCTCGACCGCGGGGTCAACTACATCGACACGGCTCCGGACTATTCCGCGGAAGGCAGCGAGCTCGCCGTGGGTCGTGCGCTCGATGGCTAGCCGCGCGGCGAAGTCTTCCTCGCGACGAAATTCTGCACGCCGATCGGTCATCTCCCGCTGGGCACTTCCGTCGAGCGTTACAAGGAGGTCATTCACGATAGCCTGCGCCGCCTCGGGACCGACTACGTCGACCTGATCCATATCCACTCAGTTGACGAAGTCGATCGGCTCATGGACCCGAATGTTCACGAAGCCTCCGATCGATTGAAAGCGGAGGGCAAGGCCCGCTTCCTGGGCGTCTCGACCCATACACCGCGGCTCGTCGATGTCGCGAACCAGGCGATCGACTCGGGCCGCTTCGACGTCATGATGCTCGCCTACCACCACGGGATCTGGCCACAGCTCAATGGAATCATCGATCGGGCGCACCAGGAACGGGATATGGGTGTCGTTGCGATGAAGACGCTGAAAGGCGCTAGACATCACAATCTCGAAGATTTTCACGAGGCCAACAGCTACGCGCAGGCCGCGCTCAAATGGGTCCATTCGAATCCGGCGGTCTCCTGCGCGGTCATCTCCTTCTTCGAGCAGCAACACCTGGACGAATATCTCCACGCGTCGGGTCAGAGCCTCTCGGGCGACGACGTCGCCATCCTGAAGCGCTATGACCAGTCGATCGTCGGTTCGTATTGCGCACCGCATTGCGGTACGTGTCTCGAGAGCTGCCCCGAAGACGTCCCGATCCACGATGTCCTGCGCCACCGGATGTATTTCGAGGACTACCACGACGAGCGCAACGCGATGGAGCTCTACTCGAAGCTCGAGGTGAATGCGGAGGCCTGCGCGAATTGCTCGGCACCCTGTCTGGGCAGTTGTCCGCTCGGAATACCGATCCCGGACCGGACGCGGGGCGCACACGAAATGCTTTCGTTCGAGGCGTGAATCCGAGACGGCGCTTCGCGTCCGCACTCGGCGACGTTGGGTCGTATGGCTCAGGGGCGGATCGATACGGGGAGTCTGCGCGCGCCTTCTGCTAGGCGGTCTCCTAACCCGCGGCGGCGATCATATGCCTTGCGAGCTCGAAATCGAGTTCGGTGATCCCGCCGACATCATGCGTCGTGAGGTCCACTTCCACCCGGTTGTAGACGTTCGACCATTCGGGGTGATGATCCATCTTCTCGGCGTGGAGTGCGATCCGCGTCATGAAACCGAAGGCCTCGACGAAATTCGCGAACTTGAATTCCCGGTGGAGCTTGCCGCCGGCGAGGCTGAAGCCCTCGAGTTCTGCGAGGCGTGATTGCACGTCTTCGCTGGAGAGCGCCTTGGGTCGTGCCATTAATCGTGCCATCAATCGTCGTCTCGATGAATCGCGCGTACGAAGGCATCGTACAGCGCACTTCGGATTTGCGCGCGGTCGGCGCGGCCGTAGACCTCACGGAACGCCTTCAGCGGAATGATCCCCTTGGCCATCGATCGATGCCCCCCACCGACGCCGAGTCCCTCGACGACGGCGCGAACGACTTCGCCGGCCGCACGCACATAACCCACGTTGCGGACGGAGAAGACGAGGTTTCGATCGACGGTACCCACCGCGATGGCCCACTCGGCCCCTTCGGCCTGCAGGGCCATATCGGCCACTTGCGGGATCACGTCTTCGCGGACCCGGCCTAAGACGAGCATGTGGATTCCGTCCCGGATCTCGGCCTTGGCGAGGGCGCGCCCGAGCGCTTGCAAGCCCGCGAGGGGCAGAGCGGGACGTTCGATGCGGCGCAGGAGTGCCGGGCTATGCGACGAGTGGAGATAGGCGAAGGAGAGCATGTCCTCGTGGCTCGTCTGTCGGCCCAGGTATTGAGTGTCGCTCTTGATACCGTAGAGCAGCGCTGTCGCGAGCTTGGCATTGATCTCGGTCTTGGTCGCGCGAAGGTACTCCGTCAGGATCGAGGCCGTCGCGCCGTAGCGGGTTCGAATATCTCTGAGGGTGGCGCTATAGCCAGTGCGCTCCGGATGGTGATCGATTACGACGTCCGGCTGCTTGAGTCGCTCCGGTGGGTCGTCGCCGAAAACGTTGGGTTGGACATCGACCAGCACGAGTGCATCGAATTCGTCGAGCTCGTCGGGCGTGATGAGGCGGACCTCGATTCCGATCGCTTCGCAGAGCGCCTGGTTTTCGGGCCGCCGCACTTCGCCGAACGAGATCAGGGGAGCGGTCGTTCGCTTTCGGCCGATCAGGAAGCGGAGCGCGTAGGCGCTGGCGATTCCGTCGGGATCGGGATCGGGCTGGAGCAGGATGCCGACCTTTTCGCGATCACTGAGCAATTCACGGATCTTCACGACCCGCTGAAGATTGGCGAGATGATCGAATTCCTCGTTGATGTCATCCCGGATCAGCGTCTTCCAGCCGGTGTGGCGAAGCGAGGGATGATCCGGGAGATCGTCTTCGGTCAGGCTGTCGGAGAGAACCAGGATCGATGCGTCTTCGTCGACCTTGCGGATTTCGCGCACGGCGAGTCGGGTCCAGGGGCCATCGTCGCTCACGAGCGCGTATTCATCGTCGACGCTCGGGTCGAGCTTGGCGATCGCGTCCTCGTCGAGGCCGCCCTGGAGGATCTTGAAGCCAGGGGGACGCGAACGGGTCTCCTTCTCGCGCGGAACCCAGGTGAGTTCCTCGAGATCATCGGCACCGATGCGGCCCCAAAGGCGCGCGCTCTCGGCTCCATCGCAGATGATGATTCTACGTCCCACCCGACCCCCGCGGCGGTCACCGGCGCGCTGCTCTTCCCGCGCTTGATCGAACTCGAATTCGAACGAATCAAGCAAGGGAGCGACGAATTCTTCCGGGCCAACACCCCAGCGCGCGAACCCATTACTCGTCGGTGGGTCGGGTCAGGGGGCGGACACCGGTCGGTTCGAAGGCCGCAGGTTACACCAAGGCTGCGCGCGGGCGACCACCGCTCTGCCGGTTCCCGATCGAGCTGAGCCCGAGGGGGCGAGAATTGGGGCATAGGCGAGCCGCGGCCGCGCGGTAGAGCCGGTAGGATGAGCGCCCACGCAAAAGGAGACTCCGCGAGGGAGATCCAGGGCGATGGGCCGGAGGTTGCGACGTGCGATTGGTGAATCACGCGGGGAGGCTCGGACTCGACGTGGCGGGCCGCTTCGTCGATCTCGAACTCCACAGCGGCAAGCGGTTTTCGTCGGATCCGATGTCCATGTTCGGGGACTGGGACGAGATCCGATTCTGGGCGGCGGAACAGAGCACGGGGGATGCCGGGCCGCGGGTCGATCCCGAAAAGCTCGGCCCGCCCGTGCCGAATCCGGCCCAGGTTTTTGCGATCGGGCTCAACTACAGGGACCACGCGGAGGAGGCGAACCTTCCGATTCCGAAGGTCCCGATGGTCTTCACGAAATTCCCGAGCTGTCTCGTGGGGCCGAATGCCGACGTGCCGCTGACTTCGGACCGGGTCGATTGGGAGGTTGAACAGGTGGTCGTGATCGGGCGTGAGGCGTTACGCGTGCCGGCCTCGAAGGCCTGGGACCATGTCGCCGGATTCACGGTCGGTCAGGATATCTCGGACCGCCGAGTCCAGTTTGCCGGCACGCCGCCGCAGTTCAGCCTCGGGAAGTCCTCGACTGCCTTCGGACCGATAGGCCCCGCTCTCGTGAGCCTCGACGAGTTTGCGGATCCCGACGCACTGGGGTTGCGATGTTGGGTGGCGGGTGAGCTGATGCAGGAATCGACGACCGAGAACCTGATTTTCCCGGTTCCCGAGCTGATCGAGTACATCTCGAATTATTGTGTACTCCGGCCGGGGGATCTGATCTTTACCGGCACGCCGGGCGGTGTCGGGAGTGTCCGCGACCCGCGGCGTTACCTGGCCGAGGGGGAGACGATCGAGAGCGAGATCGAGGGGATCGGCCGGCTCTCGAACCGCTGTGTGGCGCGGGACCCGGATTGAGAGAGGGAGTCGAGGCGAGTCGTGCAGCAGATCTTCATCGGTGATGTGCAGGGATGCGCGGACGAACTTGAATCGCTCTGCGCTCGGGCGACCGAGGCGTTCTCGGACGATTTCGAGTTGTGGGTCGTGGGCGACCTCGTCAATCGGGGGCCCGATAATCGGCGCGCCCTCGAGCGCGTCCGGGAGCTCGTCGAGGCGGGACGCGCGCAGTACGTGCTCGGCAATCACGAAATCCACCTGATCTCCTCCGGGCTCGGCCTGCGGGATCTCGAGGAGAACGATTCGATCGGGGACGTGCTCGGGGCCCCGGACGCGTCCGAGTGGGTCGATTGGCTCCGCAGGCGGCCGGTGGTTGTGGAGGGGACGATTGCGGGTCAGGCCTTCGCGATGGTGCATGCTTCGGTGGGGCCCGGCTGGTCGCTCTCGGAACTGGTCGCGCGGGGCGAGGCGGCGAGTGAACGGCTCTCGGGAGATCGCGAGGTGGCGCGTGCGTTTCTGGCGCTCGACCCGAGCGAGGATCGGGTACGTGAGGACCTCGCCCGATTGACGCGCGGTCGTGCGGCGACGGATTCGGAATGGTCGAGCCAGGAGCCGGAGACGCCCAAGGGGGCCTGGCATCGGGCCTGGTCTGCGCATGATCCCGACTACGGGATCGTCTACGGCCATTGGGCGCGCCAGGGGCTTCACGTAAGCGACGGGTTGCGCGGGCTCGATACCGGTTGCGTCCATCACGGGCGGGGTCGGGACGGGTTTCTCACGGCCTGGTTGCCGGATTCGCAGCCGAGATCCGCTGGAGCGCGCCCCTTCGACGCGCCCGACGAGCGCTTCTGGCAGATTCCGGCGAAACGTCGCTACTACTATCCCAGCCAGGACCCCAGCCAGGACCCCGCCCGCGACGCCGTCCAGGACCCCAATCGGGATCCGGTACGGGACTCGCGTTACGATCGTGCCTGATCGAAGTCCAGCCAACACAAGGTGGCGACGCTAGACTCGGCCCGCGTCCAGGCGAGCTCCGCTTGGCGTTTCGATCGAGCGGGTCGCCTCGTGCTCCCCCCAACCTGGGTTCTAGAAAGAGAGAAAGAATGGCGACCGTCATCATCCCCGTCGTCTTCCATGGTCCCACCCGAGGGGAGTCCAGCGCCGAGGTTTCCGGCGACACGATCACCGCTTGTTTCGACCTCGTCGAGGAGAAATTTCCGGGCCTGCGGGAGTTGATCGTCGACCCCGCGACCGGCTCGGTCCACAGATTCGTGAAAGTGACCCTGAATGGCGTGCTGCTCGCCCGTGACCCGGCGACTCTTTCGCAGTCGGTTTCCGCGACCGACGAGATCGAGGTCATCGCCGCGATCGCAGGCGGATAGCCCGCTCGCTCGGATCGAGCTGTCCGCGACGAATCAGGACCCGCAGTGCGTTGCACCCTCGTCGCGATTGCTTCAACTTCCCTGTTCGCCCGGTTTTTCGGGCGAAGAGCCGTTCGCTGAAAGTGAGGAATCTCAATCATGGCCGGACCCCAGGATGATCGCCTTCTCATCGTGAACATGACGGACCAGACGTCGTCCTACGAGCCCTTTCCGGAGGAGTGGAAGCTGCTCGGCGGCCGGGGTCTCTCGGCCAAGATCCTGACCCGGGATTGTGATCCGACCTGTGACGCGCTCGGTCCGGACAACGTCCTCGTGATGGCCCCTGGAGTGCTCTCCGGAACGACTGCCCCGACCTCGGGTCGCATTTCGATCGGCGGCAAGAGTCCGCTCACCGGAGGAATCAAGGAGGCCAACGCGGGTGGCAACCCCGGTCAGCACCTCATGAAGCTCGGCATCCGCGCCATCATCGTGAAGGGCCAGCCGGCGGACGCCGAAGCGCGCTATGGCCTGAGGGTCGACAAGGGTGAAGTCTCGATCGTCGACGCGAGCGAATACAAGGGCATGTTGAACTACGCGTGCTGCGAGAAGCTTCTCGCGAACGAGGCGAAGACGGCCAGCGCGATCTCGATCGGTCCGGCCGGCGAGCTTCGACTGAGTGGCGCCTCGGTCGCCTGCACCGACCAGGACCAGGAACGACGCCCCGCACGCCACGCGGCTCGCGGTGGCCTCGGCGCGGTCATGGGATCCAAGGGACTCAAGTGGGTGCTCATCAATCCCGGCAAGGCGAAGACACGCCAGGCTTCGGATTCGAAGGCATTCAACGGACTCAACAAGAAATACTCGAAGGACTATCTCGGTGGCCCGCAGATGTTCAAGCACGGCACGTCCTCGGTCGTACCGCTCGCGAACATGCTGAATACCTTCGTGTACAAGAATCGCACGGAAGGTCAGTCGCCCGACGTCGAGACACTGGACGGCGCCCGCATCATCGAGAGCTTCGAGACCCGTGGCGGCGGCATGCACAACTGCATGACCGGCTGCATCGTCAAATGCTCGAACATCGTGCACGATGTCGACGGGAACTACAAAACCTCCGCTCTGGAGTTCGAGACGCTCACGCTGTTAGGCGCGAGCTGTGCGATCAAGACCTTCGACGAGGTCGCCGAGCTGGATCGTCTGTGTGACGAGGTCGGCCTCGATACGATCGAGACCGGTGCGGCAATCGCCATCCTGATGGATTCGGGCGGCATGGAATGGGGCGACTCCGCGGCGGCGATCGCGCTCTTGAAGGAGATCTCCGAAGGCACCGAGCGCGGTCGGATGATCGGCAACGGTGCCGTCGCGACGGGCAAGAAGACGGGCCACAAGCGTGTACCCCACGGTCGCGGGCAGGCGATCCCGGCTTGGGATCCGCGCCCGCTGAAGGCCACGGGCGTGACCTATGCCGCGGGTCCGATGGGCGCCGACCACACGGCCGGACTCGTCGTGAATCCCGGCCTGACCGAAGACCAGCTCGCGCAGGCTTCCCAGGAATGTCAGCTCGTGAACATGGTCTGCGATTCCTCGGGCTTCTGTCAGTTCATCTCACCCACCCTGGACGATATCCGCCAGTACTACGGAATCTTCTACGGGATCGAGGTCTCGCGCGAAGAGATCGCCGACCAGGGTTGGGAATGTCTGCAGGACGAGTGGAATTTCAACGCCGCGGCCGGATGGAAGGACGAGGACAACGGTCTCTCGGACTGTCTCGTCAACGAGGGCATCGGGCCGGACCACGCCATGAAATTCGATGTCCCGCTCGACATCATCAACCAGTCGAAGGTTCGCTTCCCGATCCGCGACGAGCTGTTTGCGGCAAAGGCCTCGGGCTGAAAGCAAATCGAAAGCCGGAATGGTCCGCGGGGCGGGCAGGGAGATGATCCCCTGCCCGTCTCGACGTTCCGGGCGCGGACGGCGGGATTGATTGCGCGCGCAGACGTCTGAGGAGAGCCAGTTGAAGCACGATGTTCGCATGCGTGGATTCGCGACGCGGGTCGATGTCGAGGTGGTCGACGCCTACCTCAGCGATCGTGCACGGGCGCTTCCCTCTGAGCCGGTGGGACTGCTCGAATCCATCGGGCGCGTGCTGGCCGAAGACGTCCGGTCGGAAGTCGACGTACCGGGCTTCGCGCGTTCGGCGATGGACGGCTATGCGATTCGGGGCGAAGAGAGTTTCGGTGCGTCCGCCTACGACTCGATCCGCCTCGAGATCGTCGGAACTTCCCTGCCGGGTTCGCCCCATCGCGGCGAATTCACGTCGGGCCAGGCCGTTCGGATCATGACCGGCGCACCGATTCCCGACGGTGCGGATGCGGTCGTGAAAGCCGAGGTCTGCGAAGAAGAGGACGGCGTCGTCTCGATCAGCGAGGCCGTTGCGCCGCGAAAGAACGTCGGCGTCATCGGCGAGGACATCTCCCTGGGAGACGCTGTGCTCGCCGTGGGAAGGCGAATCCGGCCGCAGGATGCGGGGCTGCTTTCGTCGATCGGCCGCGCCGGGGTCGAGTGTGTCAGGCGTCCGCGAGTCCGGCTGGTCGTCACGGGAGACGAACTCCTTCCCGCGGGCACGACTCCGAACGGCTGCCAGATCGTCGACAGCAATTCGGTCGTCCTGCGTGGTTTGATCGCGCGGGACGGGGGGGTGGCGCTTCCGTTCGAGATCCTGCCCGATCTTCCCGAGAAGATTCGGGCGGCGATGGCCGACGAGGACGCGGATGTCGTGTTGGTCTCCGGCGGGACTTCGGTCGGGCAGGAGGACCACGCGCCGCGACTCCTGTCCGAGCTCGGAGAGCTCGCTTTTCACGGAATCTCGATGCGACCATCGAGTCCGACGGGGATCGGCCGGATCGGCGAGTGCTTCGTCTTCCTTCTGCCGGGCAATCCCGTGAGTTGTCTGGCGGCGTACGAATTCTTCGCTGGGCCCACGATTCGGGCGCTGGGCGGGCGCCCACGGCGCTGGCCCCATCGCCGTGCGCGGGTGCCGCTGGCCCGCAAGATCGTGTCGGAGATCGGCCGAACGGATTATGTGCGGATCGCCATCGAAGACGGTCGCGCGGCGCCGCTTGCGACGGCGGGCGCATCGATTCTCTCGTCGACGGTGCGCGCAGCGGGCGCGGTCGTGGTACCCCGTGAACTCGAGGGGATGCCCGAGGGTGAGGCGGTCGAGGTGTTCCTCTACGACGACGAGTTGGCGGACGATTCCGCGCTGGGGTCCATGTGAGCGCCAAACAGAAACAATTCCTCAAAGTTCTCGATCGCGACGAAGCGGAGGCCCGTTGGAGAAGGGTCGTGGGCGCTGCGGCCTTGGGCGCGGAGACGATTGCACTCGAGGCGGCGCTCGGACGGGTCCTCGCTCTGGATGTTCGGGCTCCCGTGGACGTCCCGGGCTTCGATCGATCGAATATGGACGGCTTCGCGGTGCGTGCGGCGGACACGTTCGGGGCGTCGGAAGAAGAGCCGGTCCGGTTGCGTCTGAATGGCGAGGTTCTCGCGACGGGGATCGGACCCCAGATCGAGGTCGCCGAGGGAACCGCGACGACGATCGCCACGGGCGGGATGTTGCCGCGGGGTGCAGATGCGGTGGCTCCGATCGAAGTGACCGACGTGGATCCCGACGACCCGGCCTTCGTACTGGTGCGCGCTTCGCGCGTACCGGGGGCCGCGGTCAGCTTCGCGGGGACGGATATGGGTCGTGGAGAGACGGTGCTCTTCTCGGGCACCCGCTTGACATCGCGTGAGACCGGAGTTTTGGCGGCGATCGGTTGCGAGCGGATCGAATGTATCAGGCGTCCGCGGGTCGCGATTCTTTCGACGGGAGACGAGATCGTTCAGCCGGGAGAAGAAATGCGCCCGGGGCTCGTATTCGACAGCAACGGCCGGATCCTGACGGATGCGGTTCGCGAATTGGGTGGGGAGCCGATCTTTTATGGCGCGTTTCGCGATGATCTGGATGCCCTGCGCGAGGCACTCGATCGAGCGCTCGTCGATTCGGATCTGGTGGTTCTTTCGGGTGGAACCTCGAAGGGCGAAGGCGATCTGAATGCGATCGTCGTCGGCGAGCTCGAACCGGGCATCCTCGTCCACGGGGTCGCGCTCAAGCCCGGGAAGCCGATCTGCCTGGCTGCGCAGGGCGAGAAGCCGGTCGTGATCCTTCCGGGCTTCCCGACCTCCGCGATCTTCACGTTTCACGAGTTCGTCGCCCCGCTGATCCGGGACCTGGCCGGCCAGCCAACGGAAGATCGTGAGACGCGTCGTGCCCGCCTTGCGATCAAGACCCAGAGTGAGCGGGGGCGACTCGAGTATCTGTTGGTTGGCCTCGTCGCGGGCGAAGACGGTCGCCTCTCCGCCTACCCGATGGGCAAGGGCAGCGGCAGCGTGACGAGCTTCAGCCGAGCCGATGGCTTCGTGCGGATCGACCGGAATACGGAGCTCGTCGAAGCGGATACGCCCGTCGAGGTGACGTTGATCGGCCGGGAGGTTCCGGTGGCGGACCTCGTGGTGATCGGCAGCCATTGCGCGGGGCTCGACATGATCGCGAGCGAACTCGCACGAGATGGCTACGGCATCAAACTGCTCGCGGTGGGCAGTCATGGCGGGCTTGCGGCGGCGGGGCGCGGTGAATGTGACCTGGCGCCGATTCACCTGCTCGATCCCGAGACCGATCTGTACAACGAATCGTTCTTGCGGCCGGGTCTGCGATTGCTTCGGGGTTATTGGCGAATGCAGGGGGTCGCGACACGACCTGCGGAAACGCGCGGGATCGAGGCGCTGCTCAAGGATCCGTCCGTCCGGATGGTGAATCGCAATCGCGGCGCGGGCACCCGTGTCTTGATCGATCGACTTCTCGATGGGCGGCACCCCCCCGGCTATCCCTACGAGCCGCGTTCTCATTACGCGGTCGTGGCCGCCATCGCTCAGGGTCGGGCCGATTGGGGCGTGACGATCGAATCCGTCGCCTCGGAAGCGGGGCTGCGCTTCGTCCCACTCCAGGCGGAGCAATATGACTTCGTCGTGCCGGAATCTCGCTGGGAGCGGCCGGCGATCCAGCGCCTGCGTGCGCTTCTCGAGGATTCGACCTCCGCGCTCCGCAAACAGCTCGCCGAGCATGGCTTCACCGCACAGGAAAGAAAGGCATGAAGTTGCCCACCCCGAGGGCGCGAGGTAGTTTCCCAAAACTCCATGAACTCCCCCTACCCATCTGAGTCGTTCTCGCGGTTGCGCCGCTCATCCTCGTTGTCCCCTCGCGTGAAGGAGCGCATGAAGGAGTATTTGGAGGTGTGTCGGTGTCGATCCTCGGCGCTGTCCTGATCATCGTCGCGTGCCTCGCGGCGTCGGCGTTCTTCTCCAGTAGCGAGACCGCCCTCTTCCGTTTGCGTTCGCACGATCTCGATCCCGAGAACAAAGAAGCCGTTGGGCCGGCCGATCTTGCCGTTCGCGACCTGATGTCTTCCTCGTCGCGATTGCTCGTGACGATCCTGCTCGGCAACAACGTGGTGAATATTCTCGGTGTGTCGGTCGCCTCGGGACTTGCGATCTACATGTTTGGCGTCGAGATCGGGATCCCCGTCGCGACCGTCGTGATGACTACGCTCGTGCTGATCCTGTGCGAAATTCTTCCCAAGGCGGTCGCTGCCCGGCACCCTCGCCGTGTGTCTCGCTTCGTCGGGCTTCCGCTCTACCTCTTCCACCAGATGCTACGTCCGATTCACGGTCTGCTCGATCGCGGGATCGAACCGCTCGTGCATCGCGTGACCGGGGGGATGGGCCGCGACGAATCCCTTGGTTCGGAAGAGGTGCTTCGGCTCGCGCGCGCAGCGCTCGACAATGTCAATAGCGCCGATGATGTGGGATCGCCGCTTGCGATCATCGGTGCGACCTCGAACGCGGCCGAGATGAACGTTTCGGAGATCATGGTTCCGCGGACCGAGATCGAGGCCTACCCGACGGATACGCCGGTTTCGGAACTGATCGAAAAGATGCTCGAAGGTCGTTACACGCGGGTTCCGATCTTCGAAGAATCGATCGATCACGTGCTCGGCGTGATTCATCTGAAGGACCTGATGAAGCTCGCGAGGGCCGATGGCAAGGAACTCTTCGGGATCTTGAAGCCGGTGCTGCGTGTGCCGGAGCGGAAACCGATTCTTCGGCTCCTGACCGAGATGCAGCGCGCTTTTTGTCATATGGCGCTCGTCAAGGATGAGTTCGGGGTGACCCAGGGGCTCGTCACCCAGGAGGATATCCTCGAGGAGATCGTGGGCGAAATCCGGGATGAGTTCGACTCCGAGGAACTCCTCACGATTCGCAAGCTGCGCGACGGGACCTACGAGGTCCTGGGTCGAATCAAGGTGCTCGATTTCAATCGAGAGACGGGATGGCAGGTTCCCGCGGAGAAGGGCGACACGATCGGGGGACTCTGCTTCAACACCCTCGAACGTGCTCCGCGCAAGGACGAATGCGTGAGAGTCCCGGGCTACCGCCTCGAATGTGTCGACGTCTCGGGGAGTCGGATCACGCGAGTCCGAGTCGTCGAGGAGCCTCACCCCGCGGCATCCAGCGGCTAACGTGCCGGCGATGGATCCGTCCGACTCGAGCACGCAAGACGATCCTTCCGACGATGAGAGATCGGTCCGGATCACCGGCTTCGCGTCCGGCGGCGACGGTGTGGGTCGCCTTCCCGATGGCCGCGTGGTTTTCGTAGACGGCGGGATCCCGGGCGAACGTGTCGAGCTGCTCGATGTGCGGACACACAAGAGAGTTCTGCGGGCCCGCGCAGGCCAGATCGTCGAGGCGGGATCCGACCGGGTCGAGCCACGCTGTGCGCATTTCGGAACCTGTGGCGGTTGTCGTTGGCAGCATGTCCGCTATTCGGCTCAGCTCGACGCAAAGCGGCAGATCGTGCTCGATGCCCTGAAACGGATCGGCGGAATTTCTCTGGAAGAGAAGATCGAGATCGTGCCCTCGCCCGATGCGTACGCTTATCGCGCCCGCGCCCGCTGGATCGAATCCGTCGAGGGTTTCGGTTATCGGGTGCGCGGGTCGAAGCTGCCGAGTTCCGTGGATGTCTGTCCCGTTCTGGTGCCGAGTGCCGAGGCCGCGCTGATTGCGCGGGTGGCTGCACGGCAAGCGCAGCCCGTGGCCTCCCCGCCCGAGGATGGGGGAGACGGCAGGAAACGTCGTCGCGCGAAGGAGTGGGTCGTCACGGCGGGTTCCGAGGGGCCGGCCCTCGTGAGTCGTTCCGGGGCCGGGTCGTCGGCTCGTGCAAGACGCGAAAAGCCGGAGTCTGTTTCGATCGAAGTGGGAGGCGAGTCGCTTCGAGTGAGCGGAGAGAGCTTCGTTCAGGGCAATGCTCTGCTCTGGGACAGCCTGGCGAGCGCGGTTCGCGCGGAATGTCTGGTCGATCTCGCAGGCGTGGCGACCGCGCGGTTCGTGGAACTCTACGCGGGAATCGGTTTCTTCACGTTGGGCCTCGCGCGAGAATTTGCGAGTGGGCTCGCGCTCGAGAGCGACCGTTCGGCTCTCGCCGATCTCGCCTTCAACTTGCGCCGCGCGGATCTCGCGGGCCGAGTCGAGATCCTGTCGGGCCGCGTCGAGACGAGGGGCGACCTCGCAGCGCGAATCGAATCGGGGGATGTCCTGCTGGTCGACCCCCCGCGGATCGGGCTCGATCCCGCCGTTCGAGAGGCGATCGCGGCCAAGGGCCCATCGCGGGTGGTCTATGTTTCGTGTGATCCGGCGACGCTCGCACGCGATCTGCGCGAACTCGGGGCTGCGGGTTATCGGATCGCTTCTCTTCGCGCCTTCGACCTGTTTCCCCAGACGCCTCATGTCGAATCCGTCGTTCGGCTCGATCGAAACCCATCGCCCCGGATCGATCTCGATCCTCGCGAGTAGTCGTCCGCGGCGCCGAGGACTCGATCAACCCTCAGGGTTCGATCAATCCATGTCGGAGCGCATAACGAACCAACTCCGTGGCCTTTCGAACGCCGAGTTTGCGCATCAGACTCGTGCGGTGGGCCTCGACCGTCTTTGCGCTGATCGAGAGCTCGGTCGCGACCTCCTTCGCGGAAAGGCCATCGGCGATCAGGTGAAGAACTTCACGTTCGCGGGCGGATAGGAGCGTGAAGGGATCGCTCGATCCGGAATTCGGTGCGCGGACCTGCTCGACGATCTCTTTGGCCACCGCGGGGCTGAAATAACTTCCCCCCTTCATGACTTCGCGAATCGCCGTCACGATCTCCGCCGCAGGTCCATTCTTGAGCACATAACCGTCGGCCCGCAATCCGATCGCACTCTGGATGAAGGGGGGATCGCTGTGGACCGACAGCAGGATCACCTTGGTGTCCTTGTAGTCGGTTCGCAGCCGTTCGAGGGTTTCGAGGCCACCCATACGCGGCATCGTGATGTCGAGCACGACGATATCCGGCTGGGATCGCTCGACTTCCTCGAGGACCTCCCGTCCATCCTTGGCCTCGCCACTCACCTTGAGGTCCGGCTCTGCCTCGAGGAGGCGTCTCAGGCCTTCTCGGACGATGCCATGGTCATCTGCGACGACGATCGAGATCATCGTCGCAGAGTAACGACGCGGCTGAAGCGATTCAATCGAAGAATCGGCGCAGCGCCCCTGGATGTTTATCGGCTGTGAATCATTCGTGTGGGAAGAACGGTGGGCCAGATGACATCGGGGGGATGGCAGAGTACGTTCGAAGACGACCGACCGGGCGGGACCGTCGAAGGATTTTCTGGGGGCGCTCCTGCGGCGCAATGGCTCGTTGTGGCTTCTGGGCGCCCGTGTGGCGCGCCGAGGCAGCGGCTAATCAGCCGGTCAGGCCGGTCGCGGTCGGGTGCCCAGGAAGGGAATGAGGCCAGCTGTGCTTCGCAAGGATCCGAATCGCCGCCGGCCATACGCCGGATCTCGTTCGTCCTCGAGTTCAGGAGGTCCACCCGGTCGCATCGCTGGGAATTCCTCTGCGCCACGTCGTCGATCCGGCGACTCTTTCGTTCTCTACGTCGAGGGCGCCCGGGATCGCGAGATCCTGCAATGTTGGGCGCGATCCGCCGGACCCGGTCTGACTCGCTGTATCGAGCAGAATACGGTGATCCTGGGCGGCCGCCGTCCAGCCCGCGCGCTGGCGGACTTTCGCAGACGGGGCGGGGCTGATGCGGGCTTGCGGGGCCTGGTGGTACTCGATCGCGATGATCACGGGGAGGGCGTCGAAGCTTCGCACTCGGCCTCTCGGGAGGCGGGGCTCGAGGTCTTTGTCTGGAGTCTTCGGCATATCGAGAGCTATCTGTTGGTGCCGGCGGCGCTGCGGCGCGTGTTACGCGTTTCGGTCGAGGATCCGCGGGTCGAACACGCCCTGGCGGATCAGTTGACGCGAGAGGACGATATAAACGGGTCCCGCTCCCGGTCGATTCATGCGAAGCGGATACTCGGGGCGGGTGGTTCGCTCTCCGAGGCCCTCGGGGCAGAGCTTCGAGCGGGAGAGATCGCTCGCGCGATGCGAACGGACGACCTCCACGATGACGTGCTCGCCCTCTTCCGGCGGATCGGGACGCTCTCGGGACTCGTGGCGGGTGGGCCGGAGGTCGTGATCCGTCCAAATCGCAGGCAGGTCTGACACCCTCGGCGGGCGTCGTCTCAGGGATCGAGCGCGTCGCGCAGGATCGGAGCTCGGACGGCGTCGACCTGAGAGCGGGTTCGCCGCAGGTCGGCGAAGAGTGCAATCGCGCGATTCAGGAAGAGCACGCCGATGAGCACGTGCATGACCAGGAAGATCAGGTTTGTCCAAAGCGCGAAGGCGTAGAGTGAGGCCTCGTCGGCGTAGCCGTGGAAGACGTTGGCCCAGACGATCTCCCGCGTGCCGAAATTTCCGAAGGATGGCAGCATCATCATGAAATACAGGACGGGGATTCCGGCGACGAGGGCGATCCAGTCGATCGGGTTGCCGAACGCGCGGGACGCCGAGCCCTGGATCAGGACATCGGCCACGGCGAAGGCGGCGAATACCCAGATATAGGGCAACAGGTCGCGCAGATTGACCCGGCCTTCTAGCCAGTCGAGGCGCAGGAGCGCGTAAAGCCTGTCGACCGCGCCGAGCGAGCGGGCGATGGCGAAGCTCGCGACCAGACCCCAGCCGAATACGACGATCCCCACGACCCAGGAAAACTGCACTTGATCCCGCTGGACAAAGAAGAGCGCGATGCTGCCCTGGACCAGCAAGACGAAGAAATGCGCGACGAAGGGCAGGGTCGTGACCGCGACGACGGACTGCAGCGGCGCACGACAGAGCTGCCAGATGCCGAGAAAGAAGGCGGCATCGGAAACGGAATTATTCAACGCCCGCGCGAGTTCGGCCCCGCCCTTGATGGCGATGATCTGGCGACGCGGCACGGGCGCGAGAAAGCGACGGATCAACGACGCCTGCACGAGGCACCAGACGAGGAAGAACACGATCTTGTCGAGGACGGTGATGGCGATGAAGAGCGGCATGTTGGCACGCGCGGTCGCTTCGGGGATCGCCTTCCAATCGATCGCGAATCCGAACACGTAGATGAGCGCTCCCCCGGAAATCACCAGGGGTAGGATGTGGCGGTAGAGTACGTTTTTCACTCGAGACACGGCCGCGCAGCATAGCCGCTTGGCGTACGGGATTCGTCAGCCGTGTGAGATCGCCCCGAGAGGTCGCGGGCTTGGCCAATGACTCGGGTTCGGTCTATTCTAGGTGCCATGGATCTCGGCTTTCGCATGCACGCTGAACGGACACCCAATCCCAATAGCATCAAGTGGGTACTCGGCCAGGCGGTGGCTGACGTGGTGACGTCGGCTTCCTTCTCGAAGTCACCACAGGAGCCGGATTCCCGGGCTGGTGCGGGCGTCACGACGGATGTGTCCCCGCTGGCCGCGCCGATCCTCGAGATCGAGGGGGTCGAAGGCGTCTTTCTCGGTCCCACCTTCGTGACCGTGACGAAGGCGGAGGGTTCCGAGTGGACGGAACTCGCCGCCCCCATCGTCGCCGCGATCAAGGCCTGGGCGGCAAGCGGTGAGTCGGCGCTCGGCCCGGGCTTCGAGCTGCCCGAGACCGCAGACGACGACGAGATCGTGGCGCTGATCCGGACCATACTCGAGCGCGACGTACGGCCCTATGTCGAACAGGACGGCGGCGAGATCAGCTTTGCGGGCTACCGCGATGGCGTGGTCGAGGTCGTCTTGCAGGGTGCATGTGCCGGTTGCCCCAGCTCCTCGATTACCCTGAAAATGGGGATCGAGGCTCGGCTCAAGAAAGAGATCCCCGAGGTCAAATCCGTCGTTGCGCTCTAACTCGCCGTTTCCGCTGGTTGGTTTCGGTCGTGGGAACCGATTGGGTGGACGCCGTCTTACCGGTGGGCGCGATCGGCGGCGGATTGGCGGGGGCTACCGCCGGCTCTTCGGCGGGCGCAACCGGCGGCGGAGCAGCGCGCGGCTGACGGCTGTGGGGCGTCTGCTCGCCGCGGGTGCCGCCCTGATTGCGCTCGGTCTCGGTTGGGGCGGCCAGGCCGCTTGGCGTTCGTGGCGGGAAGCCGGGCCGGGCCCGCTTCCGATGGTCTCGGCCGGGTCGCCGCGCCGGGAAATCAGCCGGGATTTCCGGCTGGATCCGCCCCTCAGCTTCGAGCGTTTCAGTTTCGCGCGGACCCACGCCGGGGAAATCGACCCCTCGGCGGTTCCGCGGCTCGTCGAATGGGTGGATGCCCGGGGTCGCGTGCAGCGCGCGGCCGACACCGGCGATTCGAAGGGTGCCTTTCGGATCGAGTACAGCCTCGACGAGGAATTGACGGCGGACGTCTTCGAGATTCTGCGAAAGGGTCGGGTCGGCCGGGGCCATGCCATCGTTCTCGATCCGCGCAGCGGTCGCTTGCTGGCCTACGTCTCGACCGACCGCGAAGCCTTTCCACCGGAGCGAGCCTATCCGGCCGCCTCGATCGTCAAGATCCTGACCGCGGCGGCGATGCTCGAGGAGTCCGGCCGGCACGACGAGGCCTCGTGTGTCTACCGCGGAAACAAGTACCGGCTGAATCGCCGCCAGCTGGAACGTCCGCCGAACGGTCGGACATCGACACTCGAGGACGCGTTGGCCACGTCGAACAACCAGTGCTTCTCCCAATGGACGCTCGATGTCCTGGGAGAGGAGAAGCTCACGCAGACCTTCGAGCGCTTCGGGTGGCTTTCGCCCGCCGCTCCCGGACACGACGCCGGCCGTGTCGAACGCGTCGAAACGAAGCTGGATCTCGGCCGCCTGGGCAGCGGGCTCGACGGTGTGAGGGTGACGCCGCTGCATGTGGCATCGCTCACGTCGATCCTGACGGGCGGGGAGTGGATCGAACCCTGGTGGGTGGACAGGATCGTCGACGAGGGAGGCCATTCGCTGGCGCTGCCCGAGCGGAGACCCACCCGGCGGGTACTGAGTGAGGAACAAGCGGCCGAGTTGCGATCGATGATGGTCGGGACGACGACACGAGGGACCGCCAAGAGTGCATTTCGGACTCGCGGCGGTCGTCCGGTCCTCGGAGCGATCCGCGTGGCCGGAAAGACGGGCAATCTCACCGGGCGGGATCCCTTCGGTCGTTATGAATGGTTCGTCGGCCTCGCACCGGCCGAGGATCCGAAGATTGCCGTCGTCGTGCTCCAGCTCCAGAGCAACCTGTGGTGGTCGAAGTCGAGTGAACTCGCAGCTCGCGTGTTCCAGAAAGTCTTCTGCGACCGCGCGGGTTGCCGCTCGGAACGCGCTGATCGATGGACGGGGGATCTGGCAGAGCTGACCGCGCCGCTGCTGATTTCGAATCTCGAACGACCCCTGCGCGGGTCACGCGTAGAATAAGCGACGAATCCCCGGGGCTCGAACGATCACCCACGTTGGCGCGTACGACTCGCTATACTCCGCGCTTCTCAGCCCGTTCTCGATCCAATCGCGTTCCATCGATGTCGTCCGATCCCTGTTGGTCGACTGCGCCGAATGAATCCGAACCGACTGGACCTGGAATGGTTCGGCCGAGATATGATGCGGGTGCGCTCTCGTCGGATCCTCAATTGGGAATCGATCGGGCGAGAAAAACGCGTGAGAAAAACGCGTAACGAGGGAGCGGACGATTGAGCGATTCTGGTCAAACCGGTCGGGCGGGGGGTAGTCGTGGCGCGCGAGCGTCTTCGGCGGCCACGACTTCGTCGGCCATAGCGCAGAGGCTCGAACCCACGGAACGTCCCGGCGCTTCAGGGCATCGGTTCGGTCCAGACCTGGGCTGTTCCGAATGCGGAATACAGTGGGACGTCCATCAGCGCGACCCGAAGCCCTGCAAGACCGACCGCGACGCCGGGCAGGCAGCGGGCGCCTTTCTCCGTCGCCCCGCTACATCTTCGGCACCCCCGACTTCTCATGAGGCGTCGACCCCCACCCCCACCCCCGCGACTGCAGCTGCGACTTCCGCGGAGGCGGCGAAGCCGTCCGCTGGGACGCCGGAAGACTCGGCGAAGGATGGCGACCGGGTGAGCAAGGACCCCGTCGCGACGTCGGATCTCGCGTCGGACTGAGTCGATTCGCCAGTTCGTGTAATCGGGTCTGCGACGGATCGGTTGCGTATGCGCTGCCAGTTCCCTGCTGACTGGAATCCGCCGAGATTGTGAAGGGGTGACGAAAAGCGTCGCTTCGACTGACGCGTCGCGGCACTTTCGGCGGCCAGCGACGGGATTCGGCATTGGCGAATCCCCGCATTCGAATCCACCCTCGAAAAAGTTCAGCTTCGATTCCGTACGGCCGACCAATCACCTGGCATGCGGACTTGCGGGTCGAAAAGGGCTCTTCCTGGGAAAATGTTGGGAGCTGGCACGAGTGTTGCTCTTAGATCTATCCGGCGGAACCAGCCCCCTCCTGGACGGGAACTCGGGGAGACCGCAGCCAAATCCTGCATTCGGCAGGAGCTCGTTCACTCGAGTGACCTAACAGTCAGCTACACCAAAGGATAAACATAAAAATGAGCAAACTCATTCGAAAGTCCAACAAGGGCTTCACTCTCATCGAGCTCATGATCGTGGTTGCGATCATCGGCATTCTCGCTGCGATTGCGATCCCGAACTTCCTGCGCTTCCAGCTCAAGGCCAAGAGCTCGGAAGGCAAGGTCAACATCGCGGCGATCCGCACCGCCGAGGAGTCCTTCCTCGCCGAGTTCGGTCGCTATGTTGCGGTCACGACCGTCAACCCGGCAAGCGTTCCCGGATCGTCCAAGATTACGTTCCTTTCGCCGACGGGCGTGGGCACCTTTGACGAGCTCGGTTGGGGTCCCGAAGGTCAGGTCTTCTTCCAGTACGCCGTCGCGGCCAGTGGCAACTCCTACACGATTTCGGCTGCTGCGGATATCGACGCGGACACCGTGATCCAGGCTTGGGGCTACGTGAAGCCCGACAACTCGGGAGCCACGGTTGGCGGCGTCCATGCGGAATGCGTCGACACCGGCACCGGTTCGAGCCAGAACCAGCTCAGCACGGTCGGACCGTGCGCCACGGGATACGGTCAGTCCATCTTCTAGGGACTGCTGATCCAGGATCCAAAGGCGAAGGGGCCGGGCAGAATTGCCCGGCCCCTTCTCTCGTTTTCGGGCCGGATTTTCAGCCGAATCTCGCGTGGCTAGCCGATGATTCGGCCGCCGCCGCCGCCGCCCATCGGCCCCTGGCCGGGTACGACGATGCGGTTGGCTTCCTGACGCTGCATATCC